>Ga0316207_10000112_pt1 | contig 172865 bp, 122 predicted proteins | sample 6weekpyrite_MG_FD_204943 | JGI IMG/M metagenome (GOLD analysis project Ga0316207, IMG submission 204943) | Microbial mat bacterial communities from mineral coupon in-situ incubated in ocean water Damariscotta River, Maine, United States -... | ecosystem: Environmental > Aquatic > Marine >... | reverse complement strand
TTTAAATGACGGTTATGCTGGATTTAATGATTGGCGATTGCCAAATATTCCTGAGCTACTAACTTTAGCAGAAAAAGCGTGTTTTGAACCTGCAATAAATTTGGACCTATTTCCAGATGTTGAACCATTAGTCAATTATTGGTCTTCAACTTCTGACAATACCGATAGAGCGAGAGCATATAGTTTGGGAACATATTATGGTGACGATCGTCGACCGTTAAAGTCTGAACTACATTATATACGACTCGTCCGTGGCGGACCAAACACTGCTAATTATCGCATTAATAAATAGTAGCAACACATTTATAAAATCATTGTTGGAATTCTAGTTTCAGCATTCATCAGTAATTGACGATGCTTTGATTTTGGGCTTTTGATTTGTTTCCTTCACTAATTTTACAAACTCCGCACAAGTCGAAAACCAGCGGAATAATCTCGAATATTTGTAAAATTGCGAACACGTTCAGAAGATCGTAAAAAACTTACTCCATTCAGCCATGACCCACCGCGAGCAATTCGTTTTGAACAATCTCCAGAACCTTCTTCCAACCAAGCGCTTCCGTCTATGGGAGCGTTCGTATAATCCCCATGATCACAATCTTGCACCCACTCCCACACATTACCCGCCATATCATGCAAACCATTTGAATTGGCTGGGTAAGTGCCTACACTAGCTGTCCTTCCCACAAAGCTATGGCTTATAGGGCAATCAATTGTTTGATCATCTACATTGATATAACTGTATACATCACTTTCTGATAGGTCTTTATAATTTGCTTGATCCGTGTTAACACAATCACCGGTATTGTATGCAGCAATATTGCTACCCCGACTGGCATACTCCCATTCAGCTTCGGTTGGCAACCGATAGCGTTTAGGATCATCCAAAGAAATACCCAATTGTCGATTTAACCAATTAATATATTCTTGTGTATCTTCCCAAGATACATGGATTACAGGTCGCAATCCTCTACCAAAATTATGATCGTAGGCCTCTTGCCCGCTTGTTATCTTACTTGGACTTGTTACTGGATTAGCCGATCGCATTTGCAAATAATAATCATATTCCGCAAAAGTGACTTCGTATTTACCAATTTCAAAATCAGGCACGTTAACACTATGAACAGGTAGTTCATCGCTAGATCCAGCATCGGGCAATTGCTCACCCAGCGATGTTTCATCACCCATATCAAATGTTCCGCCTAAAATTGTCACCATGTTTGGCCGTAAACTTTCGTTTATCGTTAGCGATCTAGCAATTCGAAATCCATCTCGATCATCGCCTTTAAAACCTATTCCATGTGCAATTCGTTTTGATGAGCGCGCATAACTTGAATTTGTCCACCAACTACCACTGCGCAACATTCGTGTTGTACATACACCATCATTTTCTTCCAACCAGGCTTTTGCTGTTAATGGCGCATTTTCATAGTTACTATGATAACAATCTTCTACCCATTCAAACGCATTTCCATGCATGTCATATAAACCAAAATTATTTGAAACATAAGATCCAACTTCTACCGTTTGATCTAAGTATACATTTGTAGTGGGGCAATGAATGACATCACCATTGATTGCAGTGTAATTGAGTTCAAAGTTGCCGTTAAAATTCGCTTGATCTGCTAAAAGACAGTTACCGGTATTAAACGCTGATACAGTCCCAGCGCGAGCAGCATATTCCCATTCCGCTTCGGTGGGCAAACGGTAACGTGTGGGATCATCAGGATGTATATCAAGCTTTGTATTCAACCAATTTAGATAATCTTTTACATCCGTGAATGTCACGTTTATGACAGGCCTGTTTCTCCGCCCAAAACCACCATCATATGGATGCAATCCACCTTTGGTGATACTAGAAGGATCGCTTACGGGATCGATTTCTCGCAACATTAAATACTGGTCAAACTCAGCAAACGTAACCTCGTATTTACCCATTTCAAACGCTGCAACACTCACCTCTCTCAGCGGTACTTCTCCCTCACTACCTAAAACCGGTGTTACACCATCAACGGATGTTTCGTCACCCATTTGAAAAGTCCCGCCAGTAATTGCGATGACTTCTGGGGCAAGAATAATAGATGCAATTTTTATATCATCACTTGCACTAGCGATTGGATCGCTAACGGTAACTCTAAGGGTAAAATCCCCTATTACATCCGGTTTAAACAATGTGATTTTTGCATTGGCATTTTCAATATTCGCAATACTGGCAGCGGGCGCGTCGATTATTTCCCAAAAATAATCCAAATCATCTTGATTATCATCCTGACTATTTTCTGCATTCAGAGAAGTAACAACTCCCAAACCAACACTTTGGTCAATTCCAGCATCGGCTATGGGTGGTGAATTGGCAACAAATATTTCTAACTCATCGATAGCAGATAGCACCTGTCCATCAGAAACTTGAAGTGAAAGCAAAAATGAATCACCGTCTTTTTTACCCGGAGGAACAACAAATGATGTCTGACGCGCGTCTAAACTCGTTAGTTGTATCGCATTATCTATCACCCACGAGTAGGTCAAATCATCTTGGTTTGCATCATGACTCTGGCCAGCGTCAAGGGAAACAACATCTCCGACTTGCACAGATTGGTCATTTCCGGCAACCGAGACAGGAGGCGTATTTAATATAGTTATCACAACTTCATCTGTCGACGTTCCACCATGGATATCGGTTACGGTCAACTGAATCGTTTTATTTCCTGCTTTGGTGCCTGGTAAGATTGATATTGTAGGATTAGAAAAATTTAAATCTGATAATTGTATCCCCTCTGGCGTTGACCATGTGAATGCCAATTTATCATTATTTGCATCACTACTTTTTGTCCCATCTAGTTTTTTACTATCTCCAACACTCGCACTGACATCATTACCTGCGTGAGCTATTGGCGGAGTATTGAGTACAGTAACGCCAAGCGCCGCTTCACTGGAATCACCAAATTCATCGGTCACAGTCAATGTGACAACCTTTTTACCAACGTTTGCGCCTGACAATATGGAAAGCGACGTCAATTTAGCATTTGGATCTGACAAACTCAGTTCTGATGGTACTGTCCAAAAATACTTTAACGCATCATCATTAACGTCGGAACTTAATCCTCCGTCCAAGGAAATTGAATCGCCCACTCTGGCTTCTAGATCATTTCCTGGATTGGCTGTGGGTGGTGTATTTTTTAGCGTTAGCGAAATAGAATCTTCACTGCTGCCACCATGATTGTCCTTTACAACTAATTTAACGTTTATAACATGACCCGATTGTAAGTTTTGAGGAATGGTAATTTTTGGGGTCGCTGAATTGGCATCAGACATATTTAAAGAAACCGGAACAATCCATTGAAAAAGTAATTCATCATTATTCAAATCACGACTAGCCGTTCCATCTAGATCAACAATATCATTTACGTTAACCTGCAAATCATTTCCTGCATTTGCCTCGGGATCGGAATTAGTGATGGTAACTTCAACCTGACTAGATAAAGATTCATTTCCATTCGCGTCGCTTACCACCAGCGTAAATTCCAAGTTTGAGCCAGCTTTCTGCCCCGTCGGTACAACAAATGTTGGCTGCGCTACACCAATTGCAGACAAATTAATTCCTTGCGGAGCGGTCCACAAATAACTCAATTCTTTATTGTCAATATTGGCACGGCTGGCAGTTCCATCTAATGTGACTTGTGAGTTAACTTCTGCTGTTTGGCTCAACCCAGCAATCGCAATGGGTAGAATAGATTCTAACTCGTCAATTATTACTTCCGCATCACCTTTTTCAGAAAATGCGCTACTTTGATTTGCTGAAATTGAAACTAACCAATAGTGATAATTTTTATTTGCCTGCACAGTATCATCTTCGTGTGGTGAATTTACGTTTTCTATTTTAAAAGCACTCCCTATGTCTAAAATGTCACTTTCACTACGATAAATAACATAAGTATCCACTGCCTCGTTTTCTTCCCATTCAAGTTTAATGGTGTCATTTTCAGTGGGCGTGATACTCAATAAAACTGGCGCTGTTGGTGGAACTGTATATGTGGTTTGATTAGAAAAATCTGATTGCCTGCCATTGTAATTCGCTCTAATTTTAACAAAATATTCGGTTTTGCTATTGTTTGCTGATACTAAAAATGGCGGCGCATCAACAATAACGGATTCAGTTAGTGAGGAGTCAAATGTGGCAGATCGAGACAATAACAATGTGTAATTTAATGCATTTGTTTGTTCTGTCCAGTTAATAATGAGTTGGTTTTTGCTATCTCGTTCTAGAATTATGTCTGGAACCGTTGCAGATGCATCCAATGTTGGATGACCATTGTTATCTGAATCACCAACAATGCTACCACATGCAGATAAAATCATGCATGCAATTAAAATTAGCAAAAATTTAAGTTTAACCATATCTATGTCCAGTTATTTTTCTGTGAGTATCGTTTTATAAATTAATTCACAATTGACGTAACCATTAGTTTTTCTTGCCAATGTGCATTTTTGTTAAATGCGTTTTTTATGTTATTCAATTTAGATCGAACCAGATTGAGGCCAGCTTTTATATCGCCTTCACTTCCCTTAATAATGAAGTTTTCCTTTTTATCATCCCAGTAAAAATCAGGCAGATACTTTTCCAAATTAATATCCGACCCAATTAATTGAATGACTTCTGTCCCTAAAGGCGGTTCGGTTCTAAATTTACCAATCGTTATGGTTTTTGATTTTTGATCTGACGTAATCACTTCAACAAATGGCAAATCGGAACGACGTATTGGTTGCAAGTAAGAAAACTGATCATCACTACGAACCACATGCACTGCCAAATAATAAAATCCAGGATTTTGAAAACGAACCTGGAACTCTTCCGTTTTACCAACACGAAGAGCAGCACTATAATTTCGATTGGAAAATAAAATATCAAGCGGCAAGTTAAAGCCCTGATATAAAGGCTCTTGAGGTATCAAATCTACAACGTTTACTAAACTTGACTTTCGTTTTAGCGCTGCAAAATTGTGGCTCAATCTAAATCGCTTGGCAATCTGCACAATATCACTTTCACTAGACACCCATAAATCCAGCAACACCTCTCCATTATTTAACACAAAATACTTCCCACTGAGAACATTGTCATTCATCAACAAATTCTGTTCTTCAGCACCAAGCCCATTTTGCAAAACTTCTTGAACATGTGCAGAAAACGGTGTTACCTCATTACTACCATATGCGGTTATCAACCCAACATGATCAATAATTGCCAATTCTTTTTTTACTCGCGCTGGCAATTCAAGTTCGTTTGAAATTGATGTCAAATTAACTTCTGAATTTACCCACGCATTTTTAAGTCGATTGTCAATATCACTCAAAATGGGCTGTTCAAATAAACTCATTAATGGTATCAGTGATTGATAATTTAGCATTTCCATAATTGAGTCTTTATTCTTATTTAGTCGATTGGATTCAATGATATTACTTTCGTACTTATGCACCAATTTTGGAAACCGAGATTTAAGCGCAAGCTCATCAAATGATAACTCAATTTCAATTAATTGACCTTGCCTTGTAACTTCTTTAAAAAAATCTGGCGTTAATGCTAAACCTGTTCCCAGTAAATAATTTTCATAGAATTTTTCACATTGATTATTTTCACTATAACCAACAATCTGGCTGCATTGTTGTAAAAGTAGATTATAAACGCGACCGTGTAATCCTTGTTTAGCGAGTTTTCTGGCTATCGTTTTTGATTTGTGTTTTACAATTGAATTAATCGAAAATAGTTGATCATTGAATTTAAATGGCAATACCCTCCGTTCAACAGTCTTTGTTACGACCTTTTTCTGTTTCGTTTTCTCTAAGATTGCCGCATTAATTGTTTCTTGTAAATTTAATAAAGCAATATTGTCATTTTTAATATTTAACCCCTTCTTAATAAGGGAGAGAGCGGTTTCCACCTTTTTATTTTTCATTTGTTTGTTAGCCAAGCTCACATAGGTGCCCACAATTTCATCAATTCCACTCATTGCAGCTTGATTGTTTTCATCCATGGAAAGAATCATTTTGTAACTTTCCAGCGCATTGTTTCCAGCGGGCGTGGTTAATCTTTTTGATTGAACATGAAGTCGCGCCTTTTTCAATAATTCATTTATTTTTTTATCTTGCTGCGCTTCTACCTCAATAGTATTTTTTTCAACTTCAGTCACAAAGTGTTGGTCTATTTCATTGTCGTTCTTCCTCGAATTCTGATCTTTTGGCGGACCAATATTTTCATCGCTGTCGTTATGAATAAAATTATCATTATCAACAATATCAGGCGATACGGCTTGTTCTGAATTAATTAGAATATAAAGATAACCCGCGACGCCAAAAAAAATCATGATAGAAATTGACAAAATAATTGACCTAAGCGATTTTCTCGTTTTTATATCCTGTTTTTCAATATTGTATTTTGACTCATTCTCTTCAGTATTAATCACATCCTTTCTGTTTTCCGATAGTGTGTTTTCGATTTCTTCTAATCGCTGTGGTAGTTCATTATTTACAGTTGTGGACGAATTTGAAAATTGCAATGTTTCAACATTTTCACCAAATGATATTACATCAGTATTCCTATCGAATGACTCAGAATTTTTTTCGTTTTGTTGACTAACAAACTCTGTTGAAAACTGTACAGTATTTGCTAAATTTGAGTTTGATTCAGAAATGTCTATGTTTTTTACTTTTAGCACATCAGGATTATGCTTTTTAATATTTTCTTCTAGCTCTTCAAGTGCATCAACAAACTCCTCTGCGTTGGCAAATCGATGTTCACGATTTTTTGCCAGTAAAATATCAATTATGTCTTGAAAAATATTTAATGATGTGGGTAATTGTGGAATTGGATCATAAACTTGCTTCAGTGCAATGACATAAGTATCGGCGGCATCATATGGTTTTTTATTTGTTAACGCATGAAAAAAAACCATACCTAAACTATATAAGTCCGATCGATTATCCAGAGTGTCTCCACGAGCTTGTTCAGGACTCATATAATTTGGGCTTCCGATACTAGTACCGACGCTAGTCACATTACTATTTCGAGAGACAGCTTTTGCAATTCCAAAATCAACCAACAAAGCTTGATCTTCATTATTAATCAATATATTTTCGGATTTGACATCCCGGTGTATGACGCCCTTTTTTGCTGCGTAACCCAAGGCGCTGGCAATTTGCTTCACATATTCAATTATTTTCTCGATCAAGATGCCTTGTTTAATATGCTGTTCGAAATTACCATTTCCGGCATATTGCATCACTATGTAATTTTGACCATCCGCTTCACCAGCGTCATATACCGTGACGATATGAGGATGAGTAAGATTTGCCATCCTTGCTTCTGTTAGAAATCGTTCACTAAAACTGGGATCAGCCGCCAGATGATTTGACATGACTTTAATTGCCACATTACGCTGTGTCGATTTTTGGATCGCTTGATAAACCGTTGCCATTCCACCCTGGCCAACAACGTTTAAAATTTCATAACCTGGAATTGATATCATTTTCTTGATTCACAGCTTAAGTTAAAATTGCCTGCTGACGCTAAGGCCTATGCGAAAATAACTGTGGGACCATGTACCATCACTCTTTTTATAATTAATGACATTTTTTTGATATTTTGCATTAATATTTAAAATGGTTTTCGGATTAAAGGGATAAACTAATCCTGCTTCCACACCCGAACTATAACCAAACCCGGAAAAATTTTGTTGCACATCAGACTGACTTACAGAATATAACGCACCAAAACTTAACCGCCCGTAACTATACAAATTTTGTAGAAGTTGCACATGACTTCCAACACCTAACCCTAAGCCATGGGTAAACTCTTCGAAATTAGCCGTAGCATCCAGTTTGTTATTAACATTCAAACTCGACAATCTATAACCGGTAAAAATGTTTAATCGCTGTAAAATGGTACGAGCCACACCAATATCGATGTCGGTTCGATTCAGATCAATCGTTTCATTTGCCAGAGAAAATTTTCCTAGACTAACGCCGCCTGAAAACAACCAGTTTTTATCGAGATCAGCAGTCAATCCCAGACCAAACATCGGTGAATTGGACGAACCACCCAAATCGGTTTCCCAATTCTCATATTCCCCACGTATATCAATTGATGACGCAGCGAAACTTAAACGACTTCCACATATGATTAACATTATTATGTAGAGTATTGTTTTTCTCATTTTCATTGCTAATATTAAAACCTAAATCCGGGAAAAAATACGGGCTCTGTACTTTTAATCGCACGTTCCTTGGCGTTTTTATTTGGTTTGTTTTCCAATCTACCATTCACAATTTGTTTAATTTGCGCTTTACTTTGATCTCTTCCAACGACGACTTCGAGGACATTATCCTCACCGGAAATGCGTGCAAACACAAAGTCACCTAGTTCATCTCCTGCACCTTGCAATACTCCCATCATTGGAGTTTGTTCAACATTATTCGCAACGGCCTTTATTAAATTTGACGCCAATTCAGATAAGGAAATCATACGCTGCGTATTGTTTTTGAGTTCGTTTACAAAAAAATAAGTAAATGGCGATTGTCCGGAGTTGCGATAACTGTCATCAACAAATTCGTTACCACCAGCAGCTAATACTTGAACGCTTTTTTTATTACTGACTTTTTTGTAATAATTTTCTATATTCTCAGTTTTCCGCGGACCACGAACGCCAGCCTTAAGAAGTGAACCACTGAAACAGGAATCGGAGATTAGTAAAGTATGTTTGGTTTTCTCTGCGATAATATTGATTTCATCTCGCGTAGTCGAATTACGAATGAATGTTGAATTATCAAAACCCTGGCCATCTGTCGGAATCCAGTAACCACGACGGTGATCCTCTTCTAAGTAACCGTGTCCAGCGTAGTAAACTAAAACGCTATCATTGGGCTCGACTCTTTTTGATAACTTCTGCAATGCCGATAGAATTTCTTTTCTTTCAACATCTAGCAATAAAGTAACATCTGAAAAACCGTAATCATTCTGCAGTAATGTTGCGACAGTTTTCGCGCCTTGTACCGCTGTTTTTAAATTTTTCCATATACCTTTTTGATCACTGTAGGCATTATTTCCCACGACAATAGCGCGATATTTCCCCTCTAAAAATGGGGTTGGATGATTCTTATCAACATCTACCCACTTTAATCCGCGCACGCTTTCCGTTTCATCTTCAGCCCAAGATACACCAAGAGAACAAAATATAACCAATAATAGGTGGGTTAGAATTTTATATTTCATAATATTTTGATTTTCAACAATTATTTTATTTAGGGATCGATAACAACAAATTTTCAATTGAATGAATTATAATCTCAAATTAATTACAATGATACTCGAAGGAAACCAAATCAAACGATTTTCAGTTTACATCGATTCTAATTTTAACCTCTAACACCTTACAAATTCCTAACAATTATTAAAAAGACCGTGGGGACAACAAAGAATAATCAACTAAGATATAGCATCCAAGTATTCACTGGTTGCTCAAAGTTGAAAATATTGACGAAGAACATTCGAGGTGAATCTAAATATTTAACAACATTCCTATGGCTTGGTTTTGTCTTGTAATGGGCCAACTAAAGCCAGTGTTTCTTTGGATGGCATCACACCCAATATTTTGGATAGCATTTTTCGACACTGCTGATAACAAGAAATGGCTTCCGCGTTACGCTCCATTACAATGAGCAATTCAATTTTCTCCCGATAAAGCATTTCATTTGATTCATCCAATTTTAGCAATTCTTCGCATACTTCCAGGCCAGCTTGATATTGTTTGTACTGCTTTAGTACAGTAAGATAATTTTTTAGACAAATTAGTATTTTCGAGTGCAGATGCTCTCGATAGCTAAAAATCCAGCTCTCTTCTACATCTGATTGTAAAAATTGCATCTGATACAAACCAAATAATTTTTTAACGTCATGATAATAGTTGTTTGGATTTAATTTATGTTGAATACCATGATTTATTCGACGCACAATACTCAGTAATGCTTCTATGTCTATCCACACCAAGTCAGCATTTAAACTGACATAACCGTCTTTGAAAACAATCGATTTACTTTGGCCAAGGGTTTTCCTTAATCGGTGTATAGTGGTATATAAAGCTTGTTGCGCTTCTTCACCATTTGAATCTGGCCACAATTGACTGCTCAAGGTCTCCTGTCGAATATTGCGCATGCCAAACGACAATATCGCTTTAAGCAAGTGAATGGGTTTTCTTTGCCCTTTACCCACGATATCCACTTTTTTATTATTTATTTCTAAACGAAACTCACCAAAGGTTGTAATTTTAATTGGCCAATTCCAGTTGCTGTATTCAATTAAGTTAATCTCGTCACCCAAATCATTATGCTTAATACACTCAATGACAAAATCGGTTTCAATACAATTTGCTAAAGCAAATTCATACCACTTCACTAGTTTTTGCTTCTGCCACCAGGGATATCCTAAATACCCTTTCTCTTTTGCAATTTGTAATGCAGTCTTCATAGTTTTGAATGCACTTTGCTGATCTTTGCACTTTAAATGATAATCAGACAATAACAAATAATAGCGATAGTATTGATAGGCATTACTATTAACATCAACGATTGTTGAAATTTCAGTTATCAATTCCTTCGCATCTTTAACGTTTTCCGTGTCTAGTTGAATTTCAATGTTATTCAATTGTAATGGTAAGGCATAAAATTTTAGTTTGTCACTTTTTGCGGCACTGGTGGATAAACGCATATATTGCTGAGCAGTTGGATAATCGCCCCGCTTCAACTCCAAAAATGCAGAAAAATCAAAATATAAAGTCGCTGTAATTTCTTCTTCAAACTCCAATAGTTTACTGATTTTTTGCCTTACATTTATGGCATCTTGCATTCTATCTTGTAGTAAAAATGCATTCCCTTTTTGAATAAGAAGAAATTTATTCCAATAAGATACTCCATGTTCTTGCGAAACCGCCAAGCCAATATCCGCTAATTGAACAGCATCTTCCAAATGATTAAAATATAATTTCTCTATTGAGATGATCAACTGGCTAATGATTTTTAAATTGTGGTCCCCATGATTTGTATTTTCTACAGAATAGACTTCAGATAACTTTAATAACGTGGTTGAGTCACCAGAAAAATACGCTTGATATGCTTGCAAAACATCCATCAAAAATAAGCTATCCTTATGCTTATTTAACTGATTTACGCGGCTATCATCAGACAATATCGGTAAATACCAATTTTGAATATCGTTGGGTAAAAATAGTGTTAACACATCAACACAATATAAATTAGCTGCCAGTTTCATCCTTAATTCTGGATCATTTGGAATTTGTTGAGTTTGTATTACATCAACTAGTTTACCTATCCATTTTTCCAATCGTGAATAAGACTTCCAACTTAATAAAATTGATTCAACTATTGCAGATAAAACATAAATTCGAGCCGACTCGTTTTCGTGTGCATTAATCAACAGATATGATTGCTTCAAAAGTGAATTTGCCAAATCCGGATTTTGCGGCATCACACTAACACCATACCAATAATTCAGCCTGGCATCTTCTTTAAAATACGCTTCTGGTAATTTTTCAAACCAAGCACTTAATAAATGAAAATCGTTGGAATTTACTAAGTTTGATGCGTTTTTATGGATTAATTTTACAATCGTATCCCATTCTTTCAAATCGATTAACAAATCCATTGCTGACTCAAGGTCATTATGCAAAATAAAACTTTTTGCCAATTTAGATTTTAATTCAAAAAGTTCCTCTTCATCGACGTAGTTGGACGCTCTCTCGAGCAAATACGTTCTAAATAAAGGGTGTAAGGTATAAGTATTATTATTTTCATTATTTTTTTGAATAAAAAAGTTTTGCTCATGTAAATATTTAATATATTCCACACAGTCACAATCAGGTAAAAATTCCGTTATGGTATTTATGTCAATTTTCTTGAAAAGAGATAGTTTGAATAAAATATTTTGTGATTGGTCATCAAGTTTTTCTAGCACTTCATTTGAAAAGTATTGGTAAAAAAGCGTCTTATCCTTTATATCAATTGAATCATTTTCTTGAATATTAGCGTCTAGCATTTGTGAAGCAAGCACCAATCCCGACATCCAGCCCTGCAATTGTTCATTTATTCTGTAGCAAACAGCATCATTAATTTTTGAATCTGTCAAAAATCCCAATAAGTCTTTACTTTCTGATGTTTCCAGCTTTAAGTCTTGATTATCAATAATGGTCATGGCTTTTTGACCCATTAGCCGCATGAATTCTCTTGGTGGTGCATGCCGACTACATATGACAACGTTGACATCCGGTTTTTTTAACTGCAGCAATCCATCGACCAATTGCTCTATGAAATTAGAGTTGATCGTTGCTTTATGAAAATCATCAAAAACAATGGTTGTTGGTTTTTCAAATATTTTTTGCGCGGCGATAAAAAAGGATTTTGAGAAGACACGCATGTCTCTATCGTCTTTTAGATGAGGCAATCTTTCAATGACTTCTGTGTTTTCCATTAACTTCCCAATTCCATAACTCAAGTGAGTAAAAAACGTAATGCTTTCGCCATCACCCGAGTCCATTGGATACCAAATACAGGCTCGATTTTTTTCGCTGAGATAAGAATTGATAAGAGTGGTTTTGCCACTACCCGCTGGACCATGAATCCAAGTGACTGGCGAATGGAAACACAGGTCTAATTTATTATTAAGATTTTTTCGTCTAAATACCACCACGCTACGAGGGCGAGTTAGCTTATTTTTGCTAAATACAGTGGTCATTTAAACAGCCTTTTATCTCTTTATACTGATTAACAATGATAGAAATTATGCCTTAACATACGGGTGAAGCAAATCACTTCGTTGTTTGGTTTTTCAAAAAAATAGATTACTATTTGGCAATTTTATAACATCAGAATCCATAGGACGACAAAATTGAACAGCTATGATGAAAAACAACCTAATTCTATGTCGTCACAATCACAGGCAAACGTCAGAAATTAGTCAATTCAACACCAAATAACTGGCTATTTAACAAGCAATATATTGCCTTAAGAGTCCATAGTATAAAAAATTGGTTTACACTATCATTTCAAAATATAGAGAAAAATCTATCATGTTAGCTAAAGCCCAAACTGTTAAACAAGACATCATTCAGCTTAGACGAGCAATACATCAACATCCAGAATTGGGTTACCAAGAATGCAATACGGCCAACCTGATCATTGATCAACTAAAAACATTAAAAATTCCATTCAAAACCGGATGCGCAAAAACTGGTGTTGTGGCGGAGCTATCTTACGGAACTGGACCAACGATTTTAGTCCGCGCAGACATGGATGCCTTGCCCATTCAAGAAAACACTGGATTGGAATTCCAATCAAAAATTCCAAATGTCATGCATGCGTGTGGACATGATACTCACACGGCAATGTTGATGGGGGCAATTAGACTACTAAGCACGGAAAATTTTTGTGGTACGTTGCGCTTTTTATTCCAGCCTGCAGAAGAAAATAACTATGATGATCCTGATGGATTATCAGGTGCACAACGTATCATCGAGGAAGGCCACATTGATGACATAGACGCTGCCATTGCCTTACACCAAATGCCGACTATGCCAACAGGCACAATTGCCATTACAAATGGTAGCGTTATGGCAGCAGCAGATTTTTTTGAAATCGAAATTACTGGTAAAGCCAGCCATGCTGGTGTTTGTCCAGAAAAAGGTATTGATGCCATTGTAATTGCATCGGAACTCATCTTGTCTCTTCAATCCATTGTATCACGCCAAACTAATCCCACGGATACTGCGGTTATTAGCGTTAGTACAATTAATGGTGGAACAGCTGCAAACATTGTAGCTGATAAGGTTAAGTTATCGGGAACATTACGAGCGCTGAAAGAAACGACTCGAAATACATTATTATCGTTAATCCAATCTCGTTGTGATGCATTTGCAAAAATGCATCACACCAAAATTCGTTTTCATGTGTATTATGGTGTACCTGTTACGGAGAATGATAGCGCTATCACTCAAATTGCGCATACATCAGCAATTTCTATTTTCGGCGAACAAAATGTAAGAAATGATTTAACGATCATGGGCGGTGAGGACTTTGGCTACATTGCAAATAAAGTTCCTTCCTGTTTTGCGCTATTAGGTACACGTGTTACTGATGGCGAAGCTTATCCGTTGCATAGCCCAAATATGATTGTTAATGAAAATGCATTGCCAATGGGAGCCGCGTTTTTGGCACAAACTGCGCTAGATCTACTGAATGAATTAAGTAATTAGCTCTCTAGCAGACACACTCTATAGACCCCAATTCAATCATCAGACATTATCTACTTCAATTGGGTAAGATTTTTCTATATAATATTTACCAGTAAATTCATACATCATCTCAAAATTAAAATAATTCAAAATTTAGGAATAATTAATGTTTCATTTCCTCAATCCTGCATCAAAATATGTCTCGTTTAATATCATTGTAATTTTTTTGTTTTTAATCCTTATCCAAGGTTGCGGGAGCGGCGACGATGAAAACAATTCCCTAGACCAAACTGATCTAGCAACAAAAAACAGTTCACCAAGCGCATCCAACATTCGCTTTGTGGTGGAGGGCCAAGAAAATCCAATTGCTGGAAACACCGTAACAGCACAATACGATTACAGTGATACTGAGGGGGATGAAGAAGACGGCACGCTTATCCGCTGGTTACGCAATGATTTAGAAATTGTTGGAGAATCTTCATTGAGTTATACCATTAAAAATCAAGATATCGGAAAAAACATCCGTTTTGAAATCACTCCAATTGCGGCAAGTGGAAACGCAATTGGTTCTGTCGTTAGCTCATCAGATATCACAATAGCAAGCAATGTTTTTTCCGAGGTTTTTATTACCGATGATAACGAAGGTGAATTGATGGTAAATGATGGCCTAACGGCAACATACACCCTTCATAGTTCAATTGATTCCAGTAATCTAAAGTTTAATTTTCAGTGGTATCGAAACGATAGAGCCATTAGTGACGCAACAACTACATCCTATGTTTTGACGGAATTGGATTTGAATTCTAATCTTTCCTTCGTCATTACACCGATAGATACCGATTTATCCTATGAAATTTCAATATATAGTTCCGTTAGTTCAAGTAATTTATTTATTAATTCCCTTTCAGCTGAATCTGATGCGTCCCAATTGACTGAGGAACTAAGTCACGCGGAGTATCTTGGCTTATCACCAGTAAAACAGTTTCAAGTTTCCAATAAGCTAGCGGCTAGCCTATTTAAAGGAGTTTCCGTTAGTGATTTTTTTCATTTAGGATCGTTAAATTCGGATTTATCTACGTCAGATACGGGTGAAAATTTTATCGATTCAGTTAAAAATATGTTACAAATCAACCTTGAGGATAAAGAAGACTTTCTTCGTTTAGTTGAAAGGCGGCATACATTGGTAGATAAAGAAAAACAAGAAAACAATAATCTACTATTAAAAACCTCTCTCGCTAAGATTAGGGAATTCCCCATTAGTCGTGATTTTTTTGAAATTTGGATGGCTTACACCCTTGCTAAAACAAACTTATTTTATCCAAGTGAAGAATTCAATGCTGTTTCTCATAACGACCAAGTGACCATTCACACCAATCTAATTCGCGATATGAATGCAGACCTTTCTGTTCAGACTATTGTATTAAACTATATGCGATCACCGGAAAATTGGCGTCGCTTTTCGTCACCCCAAACAAATACTAACGCAATGATGGAATTATTTCTCGGTATTATTGCAACTGATAAGACGTTAACAAAGGCATCTCAAGCATGTAAAAACTGGGTATCAACTGATGAAAACTCTGACCTTGAGCTACAAATAGATTTAGATATTACACCAAATACAGAAAAACTATCGTTACTCGGGACAGAAATTACTACCTGTGAAGATTTTTATAATTCCATCATTAATCACCCATTATTTATGCCTAATATTATTACAAAACTTGTTAACTTATTTTTTCCTTCAATTCCCGACTCCTTAAAACAAAAAATTGTTTTTGAAATTGATTCACAAAATCCAATCCATTTTCGAGAAATTTTCAATCGGATATTATTTTCCAAAGTTTACTTGCTTAACAATGAGAGACCAAAAAGTTTTGAAGAGACTTTTTTTAATATTGTTGATCGTATTCAATGGCGCAATAAAACTGAGTTTCTGACGTTATTAAGCAATCGAGATAAAAATCCATATGCGCCTGCATTGCAGCTTTCAAATCGCACAGCGATACGAGGGCGATTATTACATGTTAGTGACGATGATTCTCCATGGGGACATTGGAATTCAACATTTGTATCTCAAGGCGATTATTACAAACAAAAAGTTTTTATCGATTTTGTTTTCCTTTCATTGCTAAGTCGTACAGCGAGCGAAACCGAAAAAGAGAATTTAATTGCTGAATTTGAGGAAAAAGATGTAACTGAGGATAGAATTTCACAAACACGAATCATGTTTGACAATATCTCCCAATTAACTGAATTCTACTATTTTGATAAAGTGGTTAATTAAGTTACTGTAGGAGAAAGATCAACTTTCGTAACGCTTGTGTTAGCATTATTCAAGCACTGCTCGAACAGTCTGGTGGGTTATGGTAGCCAATTCTTTACGATGATAGTTTTCGGTATCTGAAATAATATGGGTGTAAGACACTTTAACGTTAATTTCTTTTTGTTTTAATATACCAAGCATATGTGAAAAAAACACATCATCGTCAATATACGGAATGGGTGACGTTTCATATCCTTCGGGGTGTTCATATTCCAGCGCAATTGATTGAATTTCACAATTAGAATCTACTGCAGCTTGATAAAGTGGTGATTTAAACGGTTTCACTTGTTTACCATCGCTCGTACCACCTTCTGGAAAAATCAGTACAGATTTGTTTTTCTCCAACGTATCCTTCAATTGTTGTTGCACTTGAACAATGGCTGATTTGGTTTCTCGATCAATAAACAAGGTACCAGACATTCGACTTAATCGACCTATTAAAGGCCAGTCCGCAACATCACTTCTAGACAAAAATGTCAGCGGACTTAATGAACCAAGAATAATAATATCTGTCCAGGAAATATGATTGGAAACAAAAAATACTGGTTTGTGAGAAACAACGCCATCAACGGTAATTCTTACGTTCAATATTTTTCGCAATGCCCACAACCAGTATTTGACAATGAATTTTCCCGGACTGGAAAAATGCCATTCATGTTTAAAAAGTTGACAAGATAGCGCAACAATTAGTAGACCAAAAAGTAAATGGAAAACAACTAAAATGCCTTTTATAAAAACTCTAACACTTGTGAAAACTTTATGTAACATGTTTTAATTTTTCCCAATAATCCTTTCAATCAGAACAGATTGATTAGTGAGCAATCTATATAATAAAGTGGTTTATTATACGTGTCATGACATATATTTACAGGTTTTGAATACTAAATTTTTTTAACCGCACGTAAATTTAAAAAATACAATTTAATGGAATTCCGATGGTAATTACTAAAAGTGGTTGAAGCAATTCATGGGTGGATATATTTCATAGATTAAACTGAGTATTTACAAAAGATGCTACTAATTTATTTTATTGTTGGCGATATTAATTACAATCAGAATTTCCCTAATTTTAAAAGCACCAAATATCAATAAAATTTCCGTTCTAAAACAAATTATCAATTAATCACCCAAAGATCTCGCTAATTGCTAATCCGATAAATAGACGGCAATTATCTTGTCCGGTAGCAACACTTAAAACTCTCAAAGTATTTAAAATACTCACATCTCGGTCAATTTGCTATCATTCGACATCTGTTCCACAGAAAATCTGTTTATTTTTCCATCTTTTTCCATAAATACGGAATTTTTTCCGTTTTTTATTGCATTGCAAATTTTCATCCCGTATCCTTCTTCTCATGGGAGATTTCAAAACACATATAACGAAAGCAGTGGTCACAATATTGAAGCCGCTAATTCGCATATTAATTCGCCATGGCGTTGCACACAGCGAATTCGCGGATATTGCCAAGCATGCATATATCAAAGTTGTTCACGACGATTTTTCAATTCCCAACCGCAAGACGACCTATGCACGTGTATCAACTCTCACGGGATTAACGAGAAAAGAAATTATTCGAATTTCTGAACCTGAAAAAAAACCGGTTAAAAAAATAAAAAAACCATTAAATCGGGCCACCCAAGTAATGGGTGGATGGATGAAGGACAAAGCGTTTCTTGATGAAAATGATCGACCATTAACACTACCGATCAAAAGTGAAAATCAAAAATGCTTCTATGATTTAACCGACAAATTTAGTGGCGATGTATCTGGGCGCGCAATATTGGAAGAGCTAATCCGAGTTGGTGCGGTAGAAAAAACAAAAAATGGAAATGTAAAAATGACTGAACAAGGTTATGTACCACAGGATAGTCAAGCAGAAAAATTACGTATTGTATCCACGCATTTTGCAGACATGTTAACAACGGGTGTTTACAACATCGAAAACGAAAATGATGTTCCACGCTACCAACGAGCCGTGGTTTATGAAAATGTACCAAAACATCTCGTTGAGGAATTTAAGCAGTTTTCAGATAAAAAATCGCAACAGCTTCTTGTGGAATACAGCGAGTGGCTGCAAACGAAAATTAATGAAAATAAAACTGAAGAAGATTTAGATGCTGACACGGCGCGCGTTGGTGTAGGAATTTACTATTTTAACAATTCAAAAACAGAGGGATAGACATGCGAGTCATAACCAAAATAAAGATTTACTGTATATGTTTAGCATCCATAGCATTAATTGGCTGTGGATCTGGAGGATCAGATGGTGGAATTGAGGGCAGTGGACAAACCACCAGTTTGAAAGGAACCGTAGCAGTTGGCGCACCTCTCGCGAATACAGTCATTGTAATCAAAGATTTAAACGGTGTTAAAAAAGCGGCTATCACCGATATAAATGGTAATTACAAAATTGAAATTGAGGACGATGATAAAAATCCTCTATCACCTCCCTTCATTATACGGGCAGGAGAAGCGACACAAGATTATCTATACAGTATTTATCATAAATCTGTAACAAAATCTGAAGATCAAGTTGCTAACGTGCATCCTTATTCAAATATCATTGTAAGAAATTTTTACAGTTTAAATAATAGAGACATTGATACAGAGTTTGATAGCCCAGATCCCATACCGAATCCACCAAGCACTGCAACGATTGAAACAATTGTAACGTCGTATCAATCAATCATTTCTGCTACGTTCTCAGATTTTGAAGTCGCAACGGATTTCAATTTAATAACCTCTGAATTTACTGCAGACCATACTGGGTTTGATAAATTGTTAGATAATTCAACAATCACAATTACAAATAATCAAATATCCATTAAAGTGAAAGAACCGACTACCAATCTTGAAACAAATCTGATTACAAATCTTGATTTAGCAACCGACATAACGCAGACCGATACCGATACACCAACCATACCCAGCAACTTGCGGGCATCAACAATTGGTGATGGCAAAATTAAAGTCTCCTGGTTTTCGGCTATTGACAATATTGCAGTAACTGGATACAAATTGTTTCGAGATGACGTGGAAATTGCTACCACACCTTATACCATTTTTGAAGACAGTGGATTAGTCGACGGAACAGAATATTGTTATTCTGTTTTATCAGTGGATTCCTCCGCAAATCCATCCGCTCAAACCGATAAAGTTTGTGAAACCGCAACAACCGAAGCTATTCAAAATGAGAAGCCAAATGCACCATCAAATGTAGCGAGTATTGTTGAAGGTGATAACATTATTATATCTTGGGCCCAACCAGAGGAGAGTACACAGTCGGCTGGCATTCTTGGGTTCAACATCTATCGCAAAAAAGAAAATGAAACCGATGAAGTTAAAATTGCAACAATTGGTACCAGTAATCTCTCAGATGATCTCGTTGTTGCTGATCAACAATATTGTTATGTCATAAAAACAATCGATTTTAATGGCATTGAATCAGACGCCAGTACCCAAAGTTGTGCAATGATATCTTTACCTGATAAAACGGCCCCTGTCACATTTATTAATCCAATCGCGGGTACGTATACTACGCCAAAAACAATATCATTAACCTGTAATGACAATAGTAGCTCAGGTTGTCAATCTACCTACTACACACTAGATGGAACGGAACCCACTGTTGATTCTGCACAGTACACTACGCCAATTGTCATTAGTCAAACCTCAACCATTAAATACTATTCCATTGATACTAACGGTAATGTGGAAGATGTTGAGACAAAACAATTTGACATTAACCTCAATAATAGGCCCACCTCAGACGCAGGTGCTGATATTGATGCTGAAATTGGTGTACAAGTGCAACTAGATGGAAACCAAAGCCGCGACGATGATGCAGGTGATGTTATTACATTTCTATGGAATATGGTTTCGAAGCCGGCTGATAGTGCTGCCAGTTTAGATGATACAACATTGGCAAGCCCGGCATTTACACCAGACAAAAGTGGCTCATATGTATTTTCTCTATTTGTTAACGATGGATTACTTGATAGTGATTTTGATACGGTTGTGGTTAATATTCCGGTTATCTCAGAAATAGACCAAAATGACCCAGTCACATTCATAAACCCAACACCGGGTAACTATTCCAATCCACAAAATATTTCATTAACCTGTTTTGATAATGGTGGCACAGGTTGTGATGCAACGTATTATACAATAAATGGCGATACCCCAACATCGAGTTCAACTCGTTATACTCAACCGTTTGTCGTCAATGCAACAACAACCGTAAATTATTACTCTGTTGACAAGCAAGGAAATGAAGCAGATGTTGAGTCCAAAATATTTGAGATTAATATCAATAATAATCCGGTTGCAAAAGCAGGATCCGATATCAATACAACACCTGGAAGCCAGGTACAACTCGACGGTTCTGGTAGTTTTGATGATGACTTAGGTGATGAGATTTCATATCAGTGGAGTATTGTATCCTTACCGGTAAATAGTTCTGCTAGTTTAGATGACACATCGTCAGAAAAACCAAACTTTAACGCCGATGAAATTGGTACTTATGTTTTTGCATTAACTGTAAATGATCAGTTAGGTGGAACAGATTTGGATACAGTAGTCGTCAATATAAATGAAGAAACAGATCCAGCCACAAAACCTATCGCAGATGCGGGAGAAAATATAACAGCATCCATAGGTAGTACTATTTATCTGAATGGAAATCAAAGTACGCCAGTCAATGTCTCGGATAGGCTAAATTACTATTGGACCTTTATCAAAAAACCAGAAGGTAGCAACGCCATATTTAATTATTCCACTATTATTGATCCAATTTTTATGGTTGATTTAAGCGGAACATATAAAATTTCCCTAGTTGTTAATGATGGCTATCAAGACAGTGATGCTCATATTATAGAAATTACAACCGATGGCTTTAATTCCAAACCTGTTGCTATCGCTGGAAATAATCAAAAAGTGGAAATGGATGAAACAGTTATATTAAATGGAAAAGCAAGTTATGACGCACAAACAAAAAACCTGACATACCTTTGGGAATTGTTAGAAAGTCCTATAGATAGTACCGCAGCCTTAGATAATACTTTTAGTGAAACACCAACATTTATTGCTGATAAAGGGGGCAGGTATAAAATAAAACTTGTAGTGAGTGATGGGGAGTTAGACAGTGTTGCGGATATAGTTTACGTGCATGCAACTGTTGTTAGTGATGAGTTAGAACCAAATAATGTTAGAGAGCAAGCACAAAATTTCACACAAATTGGTTTGAACTATCCTATTAGGGCGCACAATTCAGCTGGAAATGATCAGGATTGGTATCGTTTTGAAGCTATCGCTAACGAAACCTATGTCATTGATCTATTTGATGTAGATGCATCACTAGCAGTATCCGCATCTTCCAGTTGTACAAATGCGAACTATAAAGGATTATTTCTAATCGCAACGGATGCATCACAAAATGAAATTGGTCGACAATGTCAACCCGTAGGTGCTGGAAACGTACATACAATTCTAACAATCAAACCCACTGAAACAGGTACTCATTATATTCAAGTGGCATCGAATTATTTCGCAGGATCAGCCAGCGGTGATTATAGTATTCGAGTTTTACCGCAGCATGATAGCGAGAATGCATCATGGGATGCACAAACGCTAGAGCCGAATAATCATGCGAGTATTGCTTACGAAATGCAATTGGGTGCTGCCAACGCTGTTAGAACCAAATTCGAAGAACGCAGAATACCATTTGCAACAAACCGATCCGATCTTGACTGGTATCATTTTGAAGCAGTTGCTAATGAAATTTATATTATTGAATTGTTTGATGTGGATGCATCGTTAGCTACCATCGCGTCGTCGAGTTGTACAAACGCTAATTATAAAGGACTCTATCTTGTAGCCACCGATGCATCACTAAATGAAATTGATCGACAATGTCAACCAGTAGGTGCTGGCAATGTGCATACAATATTAACGATAAAACCCACTGAAGCAGGCACTGTTTATATTCAGGTAGCATCGAATTATTTAGCTGGACAAGACAATGGGGATTACAGTATTCGAATTCTGCCTCAACATGATGATATTAATTCTACCTGGAGTACTGAAACATTTGAGCCCAATAATCGAGCAGGTAGTGCATATGAATTACAATTAGGTGCAGCGAATGCTGTTAGGACTAACTTAGAAGAACGCAGAACACCGTTTTCAACAAACCGTGCAGATGTTGACTGGTTTCGTTTTGAGGCAATTGCTGATGAAACATATGTCATTGAATTATTTGACGTGGATGCGTCATTAGCCACCATCGCATCATCTAGTTGTACAAACGCGAATTATAAAGGACTGTTTCTTATAACCACTGATGCATCAGAAAACGAAATAGGACGACAATGCAAACCTGTTGGTGCCGGTAATGTGCATACAATTCTAACTATCGAACCCACTGAAACGGGCACGGTATATGTTCAAGTCGCATCAAATTATTTGGCTGGATTCGATAATGGTGATTACAGTATTCGAATTTTACCTCAACACGATGATGTTAGCGCATCATGGGACGCAGAGACACTGGAGCCAAACAATCAAGCAAGCAATGCGTACGAATTGCAGTTAGGTGCTGCCAATGCAATTAGTAGTAAATTTGAAGAACGCAGAACATCATTTACCACAAATCGGGCTGATGTTGATTGGTATCGCTTTGAAGCAATTGCTGATGAAACTTATGTTGTCGAATTGTTTGACGTAGGCGCATCACTAGCCACTGTCGCGTCAACGAGTTGCACAAACGCCAATTACAAAGGTCTTTTTCTTGTAACCACTGATGCATCAGAAAACGAAATAGCACGTCAATGTAAACCCATTGGTGCCGGAAATGTACATACTATTTTAGCCATAGAACCCACCGAAACAGGCACGGTTTATATTCAAGTTGCCTCAAATTATATGGCTGGATCAGATAGTGGCGAGTACAGTATTCGAGTTTTACCCCAGCATAATGAGATTAGTGCTTCATGGGATGCAGAAACGTTTGAACCAAATAATCGCGTAAGCAATGCCTATGAAATAGAGCTAGGGTTGGATTATGAAAGCAATATTTCCACTCGTAACTCAGTTTTTAGTACAAATCGCGCTGATATGGATTGGTATCGTTTTGAAGCAGTTGCTAACGAAACTTATGTTATTGAACTGTTTGATGTGGATGCATCGTTATCAGTAACAGCATCGACTGGCTGTACAAATGCCAATTACACAGGTCTTTTTCTGGTTATACTGGACACTGAACTAAGTGAGTTAGAGCGACAATGTCGACCAACGGGAACTGACATTATACACAACATGATTCAAGTAACTCCATCCGTAGATGGCACCCACTATATTCAAGTCGCACCAAATTTTTTCTCTGGGAACGAAAGTGGTAATTATAGAATTCGGATAAATACTATTAATTGAATATGGTATAGTTTATAAAATCAAACCTAGATAAAGCAGTTGAACTCGAATTTAGAGTGCAACTGCCTATTCTAGGAAATGTGAGAATTTTGAGTTTGAATTTCACGTGCCCTTTGAATAAAAGACACTAGCGCGATATGAAATACAACCGAAGGTATCCTTATTATAGAATTGAATTACTCACAAGTGATTCTTTCTTTACATATCCTCTATTGAATAACAATTCAAATTCCTCAGCAGGTACTGGCGTAGAATATAAAAATCCTTGCCCGAAATCACAGCCTATTTTAGCAACCAATTCATGTTGACTCCAAGTTTCAATACCTTCAGCTATCACTTTAAGTTTAAGTTTTTGCGCTATTGCAACAATCGCTTCACATAAAACAATATCATTTGAATCATTTTCAATATTTTGAATAAATGACTTATCTATTTTCAAGTAATCAATATGGAATTTTCTTAGGTAAGATAAGGAACTGTACCCAGTTCCAAAATCGTCTAGCGAAATCTCTATGCCTTTATCGCGCAGTATGTTTAGTTTTGTCAGCACATTTGGCTCTGCATTCAACAGGGCGCTTTCTGTTATTTCAATGATAAGATTAACATTTTTTTCTTTAGTACTAACACACATATCTAACCAGTCTTTTCCAAATGTATCGTTTGAAACTTTAAATTGCAAAGGTGACATATTGATACTAACCTGCAGATCTGGATCAACAAACTGATTCCATTTATTTTTCCATTTGATCGACTCACAACAAACCCAACTACCTATCTCATTAATCATTCCAATATCTTCTGCTAATGAAATAAATTTTTCTGGAAATAATACACCTTGTTCAGGATGATCCCATCTCAATAGGGTTTCTACTTTGGCGATTTTATTCGTTTTTAAATCAAGAATGGGTTGAAAATAAAGTAAAAATTGATTTTCTTGTAGTGCTTTCCGTAAATCATTTGACAAACGTAATCGTTGCTGAGCTTTATCATGCAAGGTTTTAGTAAAACGGCTATATCGGTTTCTTCCAAGCCTTTTGGCATCATACATTGCTTGATCGGCGTGTTTAATCAGCGCTTCCAATTCAGTAGTATCATCTGGATAAAGAGCAATTCCAATACTTGCTGAAACATGAACGACCTGCTCATCAAGGTGATAAGGTTCGGCTAAATGTTTAATTAGATTTAAAGAGATGCTTTGTAAATCTGTTTCTTGGCATATATTTGGTAGCATTATTGTAAACTCATCTCCACCCAATCGGGCAACCGTATCGGTCTCTCGGACACAATTATTAATTCGTTTTGCCGCTATTTTTAGTAACAAATCCCCCTTATCGTGTCCTAATGTATCATTAACTTCTTTAAATGAATCAAGATCGATTAACAATAGCGAAAATTTTGAATTGTTTTGTTCTGATTCTATAATCTGCTTTTTCAATCGATTTTGAAACATGCTTCGATTTGGCAATCCAGTTAATGCATCATAGTTTGCCTGTTTCCAAATGAGTCGTTCCGAGTGTTTTCTTTCTGTGATGTCTGAAAACAAAGCCACATAACGAAAAAACTTCCCTTGCTTATCTTTAATGGTATCAATTGTTAACCATTTTGCATAAATATCTCCATTTTTACGTTTATCCCAAACTTCGCCTTGCCATTTTCCCGTATCTTCAATCGATTGCCACATATCTTGATAAAAATGTTTATCATGCATGTTGGACTTAAATTCTGCGGGATCTTTTCCTTTAACATCCTCAAAGCTATACCCTGTAGTTTTGATATATGCTGGATTGACTGCAATAATTTTGTTATTTTCATCTGTTATCAGCATGGCTTCACTACTATTTTCGAGTACTAATGAAGAAAGTTGTAATTTTTCTCTCGCGTCGGAATACACAGAAATGTCTTCCACCATTGAGAGAATTATCTCATCCCCATTGGTGTCGGTTATTAATGTCCCGTTCAATCTAACTGGCACTAATTTTCCATTTTTTCTAATGTAGTGTTTTTCATAAGGACCGTAAAAACCATTTTCCTTTAGCGATTGGATTTGCGCAGCCTCTTGTTCAGCATATTCTTTTGGGGTTAAATCCCAATAGCTTAATTGGTTTAACTCATCTAAATTGTAACCAGTAATGTCTGCAAATGTTTTATTAACTGACACAAAGTTACCGGTGGAGAATCTATTTAATGCATGCCCTACCTTGGATTCGTAAAACAACGCTCGATAGCGTTCATTAATTTCATTTGAAGATATCAGCTGCTTTTCAGCTTCCTTTCGCAACACAATTTCTTGTGACATACGCCGAATCCAATAAATAAACAATGACAATAATATTATAGATACAGCCGTTACGACATAGGCAATTGTGTAATCGACTTTTGCAACATATTCATGCTCAATCCATTTATCCAAAACCAATTGTTGTTGTCGTTTCGAAATACTTGATATCGACTTATTGAGTATGGACAATAAAATTGGATTATTTTTTTGAACACCAAAAGCTAGTTTAGTATCAAATTCGGTTTTACCTGTTATGCGAACATTACTCAATCCCAGTTGATTGATGGTATAACTACAAAGTGCAAGCGTACATAACAACGCATCAATTTTTCCTGTGGAAACATCGATTAATCCATCGTGTATATCATTTACTGTGGCAAATGGAATGCTAGAATACTTGCGGCGAATTTTAGATGCGTATCCATAGTCCTTTATCAATGCAATTTTTTTCTCATTGATCGAGTTAATACTTTCCACATAATGTTGATTCGTTCGCATTGCGATAACGATGGGATTTGCAAGATAGGATTGAGTGAAATTCAAATGTGACTTTAAATCAGAATCATCTGTTTCAGATAAAATATCGACACTGCCTTGCTTGGCTTTCTCAGTAGATTCGGTCCAGGTTTCACTGGGAATAATATCAAAAGTCAATCCAGAAATCTGTGAAACTAGCTTAAGATGTTCGGCAACAATTCCAATGTATTCGCCGGATTCAGTAAATGCTTCGAAGGGCAACCAATTTGGATCGCCCGTAAATTTCACCCGTGCGTTTTTCGTCAACCATTTTTCTTCATTGTCCGTTAGCTGGAGCCTATCACTCGTAGTAACGTTAAGTGCGTCATCCGCATTCACCAAGCTAGGTAATAAACCTAAATTACTGATCAGTGTAAACACCAAAGTAAATTTAAGTTTGTGAATAGAAATCTTCATTCATGCACCCATAATGGAAATTGATTGGTTATGCTGATTCAGTTTAGTAAAGAATTGACGGTAAGCGAATAGTTTTTAATCGCTGGGTCGAATATTGTACAAAACATCACATTATTAAAAACCTAACACATGACTTAGGAGGGCTAACCTAATCCTTAATTATGTCATCGAGTCATTAACAAAGCAGTATCCCCTAGTTTGCTCTAAAATAAGCCAATTCCTTTTTAAGCGTTTAAATAATTACCATTATAAATGCAAGTTTTAAAAAGATCGGTTGCACATGAAATGGATGTACAACAATATAACAATATACAAGGAATTCAAATGACATGAAATTTCAATCATTCACACTGCAAATTTAAACGAGTTGCTTTATTTCTGTATAGTTATAATGCCTGACAGATTACTCGATAAATAACAGGTATAATATTTTTATTATTTTAATTTATCCCTGTAAATATTTATCTATCGGAGAAAAATATGAGCTTTGAAAAGGTCGCATTCGCCTTTTTTATTGTATTAGCACTAACGTTAAACTTTGGTTTTTTCCTTGGTGATATCGATGTTGTCGCACATCATAATGTTTATGAATTATTTGGCGCGATTATCATAAGCCTTATCGCAACAATCATGAAATTTGGTGACCGAAGTCAGATAGGCTCTTATCTGCTAGCAACCAGCTTAGTTGCTGATGTGCAATTGATAATCGCTGCTTTAATTTGGGGAATTAACATCTACGGACAGAATGAATCAATGACACCTGAAATTATGAGTAGTATCGTTTCTCTTTCTGGTGGTGCGTTATTAGCGAACGTGACGTCTGTTGTTTTGCTGGTGATGGAAGCGTCACGCGTTAGACGATAAGAATAGGAAGCACTCATGCTAGGTAACAGTATTTTTATGTTGTTAAGGCGAATGCGTTTGCCATTATTCATACTCATCGCTAGCTATACAATTTCAATTATAGGCTTTGTCATGATTACCGGTCAGGATGACCAGGGCAATCCGTGGAGAATGGATTTTTTCCACGCGTTCTATTTTGTCAGTTTCATGGGCTCCACCATTGGCTTTGGCGAAATCCCCTACCCGTTTACTGATGCACAACGTCTATGGACGACCTTTGCACTTTACTCTACTGTTATCTCTTGGTTATATGCTATTGGTGCGTTACTTTCAATTATTCAATCACGTACTTTTAAACAAGTGATTAGTCAGGCGCATTTTAACCATAGTGTAAATCGTATTAGCGAACCTTTTTACATTGTTTGTGGATATGGTGATACAAGCTTTCTATTACTTGACGCTATGATTACAAAAGATATTCGAGCTGTCGTAATTGATAGCAAACAAACCTGTATTGACAATCTTGAACTAACTGATTTTCCGGTTGATGTCCCCGCATTGTGTGCAGATGCCTCTGACACGACATCTTTAATATCGGCAGGATTAAAAAAAGATAATTGCATGGGTGTGCTTGCTTTAACTGATCGAGATGAAGTGAACTTAATGGTCTCGATTGCGGCCAAATTAATTTCACCGGATATAATTGTCATTTCTCGCGCCGAAAATCGAGACAGTGAAGCAAACATGGCATCGTTTAATACAGATTATATTATTAATCCGTTTGTATCCTTTGCCGCTCGCTTAAGTATTTCAATTCAAACCCCTATGTTATTTTTACTCATGGAATGGTTTACCGATAATCGATATCGTGCTTGTGATGCTGCATTAGAGCCGCCAAAAGGACGATGGATTATTTGTGGATATGGGCGTTTCGGTAAATATTTCGAAAAATATTTGTCTGCCATTGGATGCGAAATAACAATTATTGAAGCGGATCCAGTCAATACCAATGCGCCCAATACAGCTGTTAAAGGGCGTGGAACTGAAGCGGTTACACTTAAAGAAGCAGACATAGATAATGCAGTTGGAATAATCGCTGGAACAGATAACGACCCCAACAACCTCTCAATTATTATGACTGCTCAAGCGTTAAATGCCGATCTATTTTGCGTCATTCGACAAAATCATGCGTCAAACCAAACGGTATTTCAATCTGCCAAATGCCACTGGATAATGCAGCCAGGGCGTATAGTCGCACGTAAAGTTTTATCTCGAATCAATATGCCTTTGTTATTTGATTTTTTACGATTAGTTCGTCACAAAAATGACTCATGGGCCGAACCCTTAGTCAATGATATCGCAGCAATGCTGGGAGAAACTTATCCTCATTGCTGGACATTTACAATGAATCAAACGGATGCTCCAGCGATTGTTGGTTTATTGACTCAATCATCCATTAATTTGTCGACTATTTTAAACGACCCATCACAACGCACCCGTAATTTACCTTGCGTTCCGCTATTACTGAAACGTGATGATACATTCACATTGTTACCGGAAGCCGATACGCAACTCCAGATGGGTGACGCTTTGTTATTCTGTGGCGATGAAACAAGTGAATTAAAAATAGAAGAAGCATTAAATGATATTTATTTATTGAATTTTTTAATTACAGGCCAAGATCAGCCAAGAGGCAGTCTGCTACGCCACTTGCAAAAATTGCCACCCATGCCTAAAGTTGATGTTATGTGAAATGATTTTGGCGCAATTTAAAATTCACATAGCAAATTCATATTCGAATACATACCTATGAACTCTCAGAAAATGTTAATGTTGAAAAGATTTATATTTCTATTACTGGTTTGTTTTGTTAAACCGAGTTTTGGTGAAAAAGAACTAGCGAAACATTCCAAATTAGGTAATAAGCAAGAGATTGCATTTACTAAAATCAAACAAGAAGAAAATAGTATAATATCAGTAACATGGTTTAAAAAAAGTTCTGAAAAGCATCAAAAAGACTTTCAAGCACTGGAAGGATTTGAGATAGGATTAACTGAAGGATTCCGATATGGCATTCGGGATTATACAGACCCTTTCTGGATTGGTCGCGGAACTGCAGCGGGTGATTATAATAGAGATGGATGGCAAGATATTATATTTGGCTCAAATCATGGATTCATTTTGTATAAAAATGTGGGTGGGCAATTCGAATTGCAAATCCAACCCAATGAAAAAATAAAACAGTTAATGGTGTTTGCCGTTGCTTTTGTCGATATGAATAATGACGGCTGGTTAGATATATTTTTTACCACATTTAACCAGGGAAATTACATTATCATCAACAAGCAGGGAACATTTGATTTCCAACATTTGACTAGTGTGCCAAATCAAAACGCTGTTTTAACGCTAAGCCCTGGTTTTTCGGATATCGACTTAAACGGCCAATTAGATATTGTCAATGGCAATATTGCGCTAGGGGTTGTTACCGGCATGGGACACATCCGTGGACATCGCACTAATTCAATGACATTTAACAATAACCTAACGTTTCGTGATGTTGCCATGGAGAAAACCTCAGGCGAAACCATGGCAATTCTAGTTTCTGATATTAATAATGATAATATTACAGATATTTATTTTGGTAATGATTTCATTGCACCGGATTCCATTCTATTAGGAACTGGAAAAGGTTATAAAAAAATCACCGGAAATAAATTTATTCCGTTCACGCCCTTTTTCTCCATGGGAGCGGATACAGGTGATATCAACAATGACCTTTTATTAGATTTCGTGATTACTGGCACCATGTATATGGCCCCTTTTGTTGGCAAACATGCCATTGATGGTAAAAGTGTTGCTGAATACAGTGATTTTAAGGGAGGACTTAATACCTGCTCATCCATTAAAGACATAAGCTACCGGGAAAATTGTGAAAAAGTTCGTGATAGTAATTATATTAATGCGTTAGATTCTGTAGAAAATAACGAATTACTTGATTGTCAGGCAATAAAAAATGAAACCCAAAACCATATTTGTAAAACGCAACAAATGTGGCAACTCATTACCAAAACTCAGCACAACGAAGATTGTAACGCATTATATAAAGGCGATAGCAAGCTTTTAGAAGTCTGTAAAATTCTACAATTCAAAGGCGAAAAATATGAACGAAAGGACCTTTACGGCGCTATCCCTCAGGATGATCGAAATATGCTGTATGCATTTGATAAAAACCAAGCCTCTTTTAATCTTGTAACCGGCTTCACGCATCCTGGTGGCTGGACATGGAATAGTAAAATTGTCGATTTAGATAATGATGGCTGGCAAGACGTAATAAGTTCTGATGGAACAGTTCGTAAAGATGACTATGGCTGGAATGTATTAATGAAAAATATCGATGGCAAACGTTTTGAACAAAAACAATTCAGTGCAGGTGTCACGTCTAATTTCAGTTTATTTTCGTTTGCATTAATTGATATGGATAATGATGGTGATTTGGATATTATAGGGAATTCAGCAGAAGGACCTGTACAAGTATACCGAAATTTTTCCAGTAAAAACAACCATAGCATTGCGGTTAGCTTAATCGATCAACGTGGCAATCACGATGCCATTGGATCAAAAATTACAATTTATTATGAGCAAGGAAAAAAATCACAAATTCGAGAAATTAAAGCCAGTGGTGGCTACATGAGTTTTGATCCGGCAATTGCTTACTTTGGACTTTCTGACACTAGGAAAATTGATAAAATAGATGTATTGTGGCCGGACAAATCAAATAACATTTACGAAGGCCCGTTTAAAACTGATGGTCATTATCGGATTGAACGGTTGAAAACAAACTGAATCATTTACTCGGAACTGAACTAATCCTGTTCGATCCAATCTGCAAGACAATCAGAATTTTTAACACAGGGATCTGTGAGTGACACTAGAAAATCATAAAGCTGATTCACATGGTTTTCATCAATTTCATAATTCACAACGTTGCTTTTACCCGAAGATTGCAGTTGCTTCAAGTGCTTTAAGGTTTCCTCGGTGTTTAACTTTGCATTATTTTTCTGTATTGTACTATCGAGGGAAATTAACTGATAATCAAATGTTTTCAACGCCAACGCAGGATTTAGCATATGGCGTATCACAGCGCGAAGATCTTTGTAAGCACCCGAATGACCATAGGGATCCGTGACTTCCACATTTAATAAACTTGGCGTTCGAAAAGCAAATTTATCATCCGGATTCCCAGTTAAAACAAACCGCCCATAGTCATGATCTTCACTGCCACCATCTTCTTTTCCCCGTCCAATCTGTGGTATTGCAACGACATGAAACGCTTCGTCTGTAAAAAAATCGCCAGTATGGCATTGCGCACAATTATAACCACCTTGTTTTTTATTTCGATAAAATAATAATGCACCCTTTTTTGCAGATTGTGACAACGCTTTATGATCACCTTTAATGTATTTCTGCCAAGGATTAGATACGAAAATTTGACTTGCTTCATAAGCTGCAATCGCAAGAGAGATATTCTCAAATCGAATCAGTTCCTCAGCAGATGCTTTACTATTAAAGGCCAGCCTAAAGTCCTTTAACCATTTTTCTTTTTCCTCTATCAAGCGACCTGCTAGCGCCTGGCGTAGTTTATTATTGTCATCATCCTCCATATACTTTGCGCGCATTTCATCTTCTGATGTGACCGGAAACGCAACCTGTGCTTGTAACAAACTGCTAGCTGGCACTCGTGGCATTCCCCACATGGTGTCGGGAGTGCGCATTAAACTATTATCGCTGCCATTCATACCGGGAGTCGCCCCTAAACTTTCAATGCGACAATCCCAGAACATACAGCGACTATAAAAAACAGTATTAAATGTCGTTTGCGCATTACGGGGAACCGTTGGACCACCATCAAAATTAAATCCACTGGGTGAATGTTTTCGTCCTGGTCCAATTAGCTCTGGATCAATAGCGTCAACACCAATTGACAACGCGAGTTTATCACCACCGCCTAGCAGTGGATGATGACAAGACACGCACGCGGTATCAGACTTTCCACCTAACAAAGTAGAAAAAAATAATCGCTTACCCAACTGCGCCATGGCAGATTGTATTTTAATTCTCGGAATTTTAAGTAATGGTTGCCCCTCGAGCTTGTTATTCTGTATTATTTTCTGTAATGCAATATCATCGGCTCCAGCACTAACTTCAGCCACAACTGAAATTGACATTATGAAAAGCAACAAAATTTTCACGTGGGGTCAGGTCTTGTTTTTTGCACAGTCTTTTGGCTATTTACTATCCGACTTATGGTAGAGTTATGTAACTTAAAATGAATTCCGATCTCTTTCATACTGTAGCCACCACTGTTAAATGCCTCGCAAATTGCCTTGTTTCGATTCTTGTATTGATCGGAGTAATACTCTAATGGTTTTGCCACCGGTCTTTTTTGAGAGGAGTTTATTTCGCTCAGGTCTTTATCTTCTGGAATATATTTTTTGGTTTTTTTTATAAATTTTTCTGAACCCAAAAATACTTGATTGGTTAAGTCATTCCAAGGTGATGGCTGATTCTTTCCTTCGGCAACGAATTTTTTATATCGATTTATGGCGATGGGCAGGCGCTTGGCAAAACAAGATAACAACCAATCCGAATTTAATCCGCCTTGTGGCTTCACTTTCCCGATAGTGGCTTGATAGCTACTCCAGGGCCACTGATTAGCGGTTCTAACCATTCTTGCACGAACAGGATTTAATACAATATAACGCGCTAACTCTAAAAGATAAGCATCCTTTTCAACAATGATTGCTTTGAAACGACCTTGATAAACATGCCCTACTCTTTCATGCTTTCTATTGAATCGTTGAGTATAAACACCATTCAACTGACGCATGCCTAAAGATAAATTACTATCTGGCGTTTCAATTAGCAGATGATAATGATTGTCCATTAAACAGTAGGCGTGAATTACCCAATTAAACCGCGTGCGAACTTCATTTAAGGTATTAAGAAATATCTCTCTATCGTCATCATCAAGGTAAATTGCAGCTTTTTTATCACCACGTGATGTAACGTGATATAAAGCGCCAGCAAATTCTATTCGGAGTGGTCTCGCCATAAGGGGAGTTTAGATTAATGTCACGCAATATTCAAGACCTGACCCCGACTTTATATCTTAATTAAAATCTTAATCAATATTACAAATACGTATTATTACTGACTATAATAAATGATTTAAATCATTAGTTTCTTTTTTACAGGGGCTTAATTTGAAGGCAGGCGGATAAAAACAACCCAACCCTACTCAAACCTATCTATCAAGGGAAAGTTTTAACCATGAAATTGACAGATTATCGAAAACTAGAGCAAATCAGCGAAAGCTACACAACGATAATTTATCGTGGAGAGAATATCCATACCAGAAAAAAAGTAATTATTAAGTCTTTAAAAAATGATAGGGCGACGCCAACCGAATACCGCAATTTTGTAAAAGATTATGAAATTAGTCGTAAAATAAATAGCGACTCTATACTAAAACCCATTGATTTCGAGCCTAAGAATGAAACAACAAGCATAATATACGAAGACTTCCAAGGATATTCCCTAAAGAAACTACTTCTAACCCAAATGTTTTCAATGGAAGAATGTATTTCGATAGCGATTAAGTTAGTTGATGCGATACATGATGTTCATTCAAGACAAATTATACATAAAAATATAAATCCAAATAACATTCTCTATAATCCCACCTCTCAGAAACTTAAATTAAGTGACTTTCGATTTTCAACAAGCACGTCAGAAGGTATTACGTTTGATGCAGAATCGCTAAATAGAGGTGCTAGCTTACCCCACATCTCACCCGAGCAAACGGGAAGAATTAATCGAAGTGTTGATTATCGCAGTGATTTTTATTCTATTGGAATTTCATTATATGAATTGTTGACCTATATTCCGCCATTCATTTCATGCGATCCAGCTGAATTGGTTCATTGGCATATTGCTTTAGTACCAAACTCGTCCAATGATTTAAATCCTGATGTACCAAAATCCTTGTCCTATATTGTGATGAAATTGATGTGTAAAATGGCAGAGGACAGATATCAAAGCGCAAGTGGTATTATTTTCGACCTGAAAAAGTGCCTGAAGAATTATCAGAGTAAAACGAATGATAATCCCTTCGAACTTGGACAACATGACTTCTCCACTAACCTTCAGATTCCCGAAAAACTTTATGGTCGGTCTAATGAATTGCAATGCTTGAAAAACTTAAGCGAAGGGATATGTAATGGAAACATGGCGGTTCTACTAGTCTCAGGTGAATCAGGTACAGGAAAAACCGCTTTAATCAATGAAATACCCCACTTACAAAAGAGAAAAAACATCTCTTTCATAAAAGGGAAATTTGATCAGTATGAGAAAAATCATCCCTATTATGCCTTCGCTCAGGCATTTGAAGAATTTAGCAATATTCTACTGAGTGAAAGTGACGCTAAATTAGCACAATGGAAGGAAATAATCAGTAAAGGACTTGGCCGGCAAGGAAAAATAATCACTGACTTAATTCCCACAATGGAAAAAATTATTGGTGAACAAGAGGAATTAATCAGTATTGGAGCAAATGAATCGCAGAACAGATTTAATTTAACATTTGATAAATTTTTTAATTCCATTGTAAGTGAAGATAATCCACTGGTTCTCGTGATTGATGATCTTCAGTGGGCCGATACCGCCTCACTTAAACTTTTCCAGAAAATCGCCAGTGAATATCGTAACGGCTTTTTTCTTGTCGGAATTTACAGAAAAAATGAACTAAATAGCAACCACCCTTTAACAAATATTCTTTCGAATATAAAAGATCAACAAAAAGAATTCTCAGATATGCATTTAAGCAATCTTGATTATCATGATACTGCCTTATTGGTTTCAGAAACGTTAAAAATGGACTTGGAGATCATAGACGATCTCGCTAAACATATTTATGATAAAACTGATGGAAATCCTTTTTACACTCGACAATATATAAAAATGATGCATAGCAACTTCAATCTTGTAGCAAATGAAAAAAAACAGTGTTGGAGTTGGAAATTACCTGTAAGTGACTCATCGAATAACAGCAAAGATGTTCTCAAGTTTCTATCTCATAATATTGAAAGCTTACCAAATAGTACATTAAACTTTTTAGGTAAACTTGTCTGTCTCGGCAACAACTTCACATTTAAAGACACTCAATTAATTGAAAATGGTCATCAAGACAATATTGAAGAATTACTAAAACCAGCAATAGATAAAGGCATTTTGTTAAATGCGAGTTATGGGTACCGAATTATTCACGATCGAATTCAAGAGGCCGTTTTTACAAAGTTGTCGTCTTTACAAAAAAATCAAAATTATTTAGACGTGGGCTGGTTACTAAACGAGAAATTGGAAAATGAAGAAAAGAAAAATCGAATTTTTGAAATTGTTAATATTTTAAATGAAGGTATTGAGCTAATAACTGATGACTCTGATAAACAAACACTATTAATGTTAAATTATCAGGCAAGTATCAAGGCGGTAGATACAACGGCCTATGCAAGTGCTCTTCAGTACATCTCATATTCCTATGATTTACTCAATAAATGCAAAAACCCAAGTGCTAAGTTGGCATTCGATGTTAGATATTTAAATGCACGAATATTATATTTAAACGCAAATCATGATCTAGCTAAATCTGAAACTATGGCAATGATGTCGAAGTATCAAGAGATTTCGCAACAAGTCAAAGTTTTCTCATTATATAAAGACATTATTTTAAGCCTAGGTGTTAATTATGAACAAGCAGTTGATGCAGGGATTAATATTTTAAAAAACACTGGTATAGATGTATCAAATAACAGCGAAGAAATGGAATTATTAAATGAAACCCTATTAGCAATAATTAGTTCAAATATAAACTCCCGCTCAATAGATAGTTTGTTATTTCTACCAGAAATGAAAGACGAAAAATTGCACCTCCTATGCAAGCTACTTATTGATTTATGGGAGGCTGCTTATTACGCTGGGAATCAATCATTAATGCACCATTGTAATCTAAATTTAGTACATATTTCCCTAAATCACGGTAATTGTAGTGAATCAGCATTTGCCTATGTAATATTTGGATTATATTACTCGTTAAATAAAGATTACGAAAATGCGTATGCGTTTGGGGATTTGGCACTAAAAGTTAATAAAAATTTTGACGACCAAATCATGATGCCAAAAGTTACAAATCTATATTGTAATTATATAAATTATTATAAGAATTCATTTAAGCATTCAGCAGCGCTCTATGAGCACAGTTATAACGTGGGGCGAGAAAATGGCGACTACTTGTTTGGATTATGGGCCGCATTTTTTAATACCTGGAGTCGATTGCTCGCAGGTGATCCATTGGTGGAGGTATATCAAACTTCATTGAATAATTCGGATTTTATTAAACAAACAAAAGACGAAAAAATGATTAAAGCGTTTAATATGTTGCAGTACATATGTGAAAACTTAATGTCAAACGACAAAAGCAATCATGTATCAAACGCAAATCAAATGGATATCAATGAATACCTAGAATATTGGGAAGAAAAAGACTTCATCCCCGGTAGTACCTGGTTCTCGATAATTGATGGTCAAATGAAACTAATAAGCCGAGAATTTTCTCTTGGTTTAAATAGTATGAATAAAAATGGCACAATATTAGATCCAGCCATAATTATGTTTCCCGTTTCTCAATTTTATTTTTACCACTCTATGCTTGAACTAGGAGAATTGAAATTAAAAGAAGAAATTCCGCCTAATTATGATTTTAAGAAAATCAATGAAAGTATTGATATATATAAATCTTGGTCAAGGCATGCACCAGAAAATTTTGAATTTTATTATTTTCTACTTTGTGCAGAGAAAGAAAGTGGTTTAGACAATAAATGGGCAGCTGCTGAATTCTACGATAGAGCAAATACCGCAGCGACTAATAGTAATTCATTATTTAATCAAGCATTAGCTAATGAATATGAAGGACGATTTTGGGCCAATTCAAAGAATAATCGATGGGCCATTTTATGTTTACAAAAATCCATTGATTTTTATTCCAGATGGGGTGCAGCTCAAAAGAGCAAACAACTGGAAAAAGAATTTGGTATGGAAAATACAAATGGTGGCGAAAATTTTGAAATTGAGAACCCAACCAAGTATTTTGATGAGAATAATTACCAAAATTATAAACTAAGCTCAAACTTGGATTTGACAGCGGTATTGAAATCAGCACAAGAAATTTCTAGTGAAATTTCCATGGACCGTTTGTTAATAAATACGCTAAATATAATAATTTCTAATGCAGGGGCTGAACGAGGAATTTTTATATTAAAGCGAGATTCAAAATTTTTTATCGAAGCGGAAATTTCAGTGTCCGGCACAAAAAATAATTCAACATTCCCTCAAAGAATAGAAGATTCCTCTAGCATACCTCTATCGATTATTAATTACGTTATACGTACAGGAGAAAGCGTTTTACTGGAAAACGCTGAAGACAGTAAGTTATTTGGCGACGATGAATATATTCAACAGAATAATGTTAAATCGATATTGTGCGAAACCCTCTCTTCTAAAAATAACTTTAAAGCAATTTTATATTTAGAAAACAATCTTAGCAAATCAGTATTTTCTGAAGATCGACTAGCTATAACTAAAATGCTGTTATCACAAGTCACTATTTCGGTCGAAAATGCATTACTCTATGAAGACCTCCAATCAGTAATCGAAAAGCATGAAATATCGGAAGAAGCATTAGCTGAGAGTGAGTTTCGAATGCGACGAAGTCAAGAATATGCAAACATTGGCGCATGGGATTGGAATATAAAAACAGGTGAGTTGTTTTGGACCGAACAAATTGCGCCATTGTTTGGTTATGAAAAAGGAGAACTCGAAACCAGCTACGATAATTTTATATCCGCTGTACATGAAAACGATCGAAAAAATGTTGAAGATGCTATTGGTCATTGCTTTAAGGGCGGCGATTATGCTGTCGAGCATCGAGTGGTTTGGCCTAGTGGTGAGGTTCGGTGGATATATGAGTCGGGAGATGTGATACGAGATAAAACAGGTAATCCTGTTAGAATGTTAGGCATTGTTCAAGATATAACAATTCGAAAAAATACCGAACTTGCTTTAAAAGAAAGTGAAGAGCGCTTTCAACAAATAACAGAGAATATTAATGAAATCTTTTTTATTAGTTCTCCAGATCAAAAAACCTTTTTTTACTGCAGTCCAGCCTACGAAAAAATATGGGAAAAACCTGTCTCCATACTATATGAGAATGCCAGCATTTGGTTTGAATCAATTTATAAAGACGATCGGCCGAAATTAATTAATTCGATTAAAGACAAATTGAGTGGAAAGGACCTTAAACCTGACTATCCATTTTACAGAATCGTCACACCCAATGAATCGATAAAATGGATTCACGCGAGAACTTATCCAATCTACGATGAAAATAATAATACGGTAAAAGTCGCTGGTATCGCTGAAGATATTACAGAAAGAATGAAAAATGAAGAAGAAAGAAATATATTAACTACTCAGTTACAGCAAGCGCAAAAAATGGAATCCATCGGACAGCTAACTGGGGGTGTAGCCCATGATTTTAATAATATTCTTGCATCAATACTGGGTTATACAGAGATGGCACAAGAACTTATTTTCTCAACGAACAATGAAGACTTAAAGCGTTATTTAAATGAAGTGTTCCTATCCGGAACAAGAGCAAGTGAACTTGTAAATCAAATGCTCTCCTTTAGCCGAGGCTCAAACATTGAACTTAAACCGCTCCCAATAATACCTATTATACAGGAAAGCTTAAAAATGTTGGTCTCAACATTACCTTCGAGTATCGAGTTGATAACAGAGCTTAATGAAGTCAATCTCCCTCTAGCAAACGCTGATCCAATTCAATTAAACCAAATAATAGTTAACTTGTGCATTAACGCACGAGACGCAATGAATAATAGTGGAAAGCTTTCAATATCAATCAAGCATTTACCCCACTACGAAGGAATCTGCTCTTCCTGTTATGAACAATTTAAGGGAGATTTTCTAGAACTTCGCGTTGAAGATACTGGCCCCGGAATTGATTCTCAGATTAAAGATCGAATATTTGAGCCCTTTTTTACGACTAAAGAAATAGGCAAAGGTACAGGCATGGGCCTATCGATGGTTCATGGGATTGTTCACGAACACAGTGGTCATATAATCATGGACTCTAACACACTAGGTACCAATTTCCGTATCTTCTTGCCAGCGGGAGATAACAAAGGTGTCAGAAAACTGGATTTGAAAACTGATCAAACCCGACAGATAGAAGAAAAGTTTTTTGGAAAAAGCATATTGATAGTTGATGATGAATTATCTGTCGCAAATATGCTCAGTGAAATGCTTGAACAAGCTAACTTCCAGGTAACAACTGTCACAGACAGTCGAGCTGCGCTCGACATATTTGAATCAAACCCTAGCGTTTATGATGCAATTATTACTGACCAAACCATGCCTGGCTTTACCGGATTGGATTTTAGTAAAAAAGTAAATTCAGCTAGAAAAGATTTGCCAATTATTTTATGCACAGGATTTTCAAACGACATTAGCGAGGAAGATTATAATCATATTGGAATTAAGAAAGTTCTCAAGAAACCAGTTAGTAAAAAAGTGTTGTTATCTTCGTTAAATGAGGTTTTGCAGATCCAAATTTAAATTGAACTCTACAATAACCCTAAAACTCGCTGTAATAGCTTTAAATTGATGTTGAAAATTAATGCACAGTATTGATTCCTGTAGCTTCTATTTCAAAAAATAGATAAATATGGTATGTCAATTTTGAATCTAACCAAAATTCTTGAAAACATGTTATTTAATATTCTTAGGTACCGCAAAAAGTCTGATAGGGATAAAAATCCTTAGGTGCAGGTTCTGAATACTCACCCAAACCTTCTCCTTCTTCGAATGGTTTCGCAAATACCAACATTAATTTTTCAAAGGGCTCAAAATCTAAATTTTTTTCTACGGCTTGCACCGCTTCTTCCACTTTGTGATTGCGGGGGATATAAATCGGATTAACTGAATTCATCATTGTTATTCTATCTTCCATTGATAATGAATCCCGAGTCAATCTTTTTGACCAACGAGTCTGCCATGATTGTATTTTTTCAACATCATCAAATAGATCTTCTACCGTTTCAGTTTTTCCGCGAACGGTGTCAGCTAAACCACAAAATAAATTAGTGAAATCCACATTTTGCCCGTCCATGGATTGAAATAACTCACTTGCTAGCACCAGATCATTTTCTTCTTTTGTTGACAAGCCAAGTTTGAAACGCATTCCATCCAACCAATATCCTTGATATAAACCTGAAATATTTTCGATAACTGATGTCGCTAATTCCACTGCCTTATCTTTGTCAGGATCAATTAAATGTAACAATGTCTCTGCTAACCTAGCTAAATTCCATTGCGCCATGCTTGGTTGATTTCCATAAGCATAACGCCCTTGTCTGTCTATAGAACTGAAAACAGTGGTTAGGTCATAGTTATCCATAAATGCACACGGTCCATAATCGATGGTTTCGCCGGAAATCGTCATATTATCCGTGTTCATTACGCCATGAACAAATCCCAATAACATCCATTTTGCAATAAGTGACGCTTGCGAATCACTAACCGATTTTAATAACTCAAGATAAGGATTGTCACTATCAACGATATCCGGATAATGGCGACGAATAGCATAATCTGCCAATTGCTTAATTTTATTTTCTTCATCACGCGCAGCAAAATATTCAAACGTGCCAACACGAAGATGACTCGACGCAACACGCGTTAATACCGCGCCGGGGAGCAGACCGTCACGCATGATTTTTTCTCCCGTGCTAACTGCAGCAAGCGCACGCGTCGTTGGCACGTTAAGGACATGCATTGCCTCACCCATGATATATTCTCGCAATACCGGCCCAATTGCTGCTTTGCCATCACCGCCTCGGGAAAAGGGTGTGCGACCGGAGCCTTTGAGATGTATGTCTCGACGCACGCCTTTTAGATCGATCAATTCACCTAGTAACAGAGCTCGTCCATCACCTAGCTGTGGACTAAAACTACCGAATTGATGTCCTGCATACGCTTGCGCTAATGGTGTTGCGCCAACTGGTGAAACACTACCAGAAAATATTTGTGCAATTTCCGGTGCCTGTAAGCCATCTAATGACACACCCAACTCTTCCAGTAGTGGACGATTTAATTTGAGTAATTCTGGCGCAGGCACCTTTTCACCTGAAATTGGGGCATAAAAACCTTTTAATTGGTCCGCATAACTATTATCAAAATTAAATCCAGCATCAATCAATTTTTTGTTCACGATTTTATTCCAATATGTTTATGGATCGCTAAGGTCAAGTAACATGATATATCAAATATATCGGTTAAAAATAGTTTTAACTGGTTATAACACACTGAATGACTTTTTCATTATTTTGCTCTTTTTCAGCAAATTAAAATTTGGCGCTTGATTTTGTAGTTGCTCCAACGGCATATCTATATCGACTTAAAGATCTATTAAACGATCTCATTCTTGGCCAGTGACAAAAACATTCATGATTATAACAAAGATCACTTTTTCTACATTATTAGCTGATCACAACTCGAAGGAAAAAACCACACCACTGGAATAACTCAATATAAAACTGGATCACATAGCAGGCAAATAATCCACTGATCAACAACATTGGTCTATACTATTTCAGATTAAAATATTTTTATAATGGATAATCAAAAAACCGAGACAAGTGTTTGGTTTTTGTATTTTCAAGCAGCGTTTAAATTTGCACCTACTTTGCTATTTGGGTTTTATGTCTATCTACGATAGCATTAGCGAAAAATATGGGAATAATTGACCCGGTTAGCTTGCGTAACCCAGTATCTCGTCACCAGGAATTGCAATAATTGGATTTGGTGAGATCCAATAAATTCAAATAGGAAGAAAGCATTATGACAGACGGCGATTCAGGAAGTAAAAAATTCAATATTATTAACCAAGAGAAAATAAAAGAAACCATTAATGCTTGGTTAAAAATTATCGAAAAAGAGTATTTACGTTTAAAGGTCGAATTTCAACAATCCAGCGCGAAAGATTTTTCGATTAATTTTTTAACAAGAAAACCAACCTTATTTGTTGCTCCTGTTTTAGTCACTTTGCTCATTACAATTGTGACGTTATCTCAAGATGAAGACAAAGATCAGTTTGTTGCCGAAGACAAACCATTGTCCATACCATCCAATGAAATCAAGTCAGCCTCCATACCGATCGAGACATTAGCGGAAGATGATATCAGTTTTACAGAACTCGAAGATTTGGATCCACCACTGATTGAGGAATTAGACTCCGCAAGCGCATTTGAAAATGAAGAAATCCAAACTGACGAAGATGTCAGCTTAATTGAAATGGAAGATTTCACACCAACGCCTGCTACATCAACAATTGAGAAAAGAGAACGCGTCAATGTTTCGTCAAAATTAGAATTCGAAAACGATAAAGAAAAGAAACGCGTAAAATCATGGGTTTTTAATAAAAAGCCGGAGCAATACACTGTTCAACTAATCGGTGGCGCAAACAAAGAAGACATTCTTAAATTCTTAGATGATAACAAATCACTAAAGAGATTATCTTATTTTGAGACCATACAAAATGGAAAACTTTGGTATGTTGTCGTACAAAGTACGTATGACAAATACGAAGATGCTAACAGAGCACGCAATCGTTTACCCAACCATATTGCCAAAAACAAGCCATGGATACGAACATATGGGGCAATCCAAAAAGATTTATTAGCCAATTCAGATAAACTAAATTTGTTAAGCCGGTCTTTTGCTAGTTCGGATTAGATTATTAATTTAAATTTAGATGGCTTTTAATTGTGGGTAAAAACAAAGAAATGACATCCGCGTTCGATGTATCAATCTCAATCAGGAATTGGTGTTCGACTTCTGAAAATTGTTGACTAGTTGCTAATTGATTCTCTAATACATTCAAATCCGCATCTGATGCGTCGGCATTGTTAGTGGCTCGTTCAGTTATCCGCTGCTTCATAACATCAAGTGGTGCAGTGCAATGCAATATAAGAAACGGAATAGAAAATTCATTGGCTAGTTTTCTAAATTCAAATCTGTCATGCTCTTTTAAAAATGTTGCATCAATTAAGACAATCCTATTTAGTTGCAATAACTCTTTCGCAAGGCCCTGCAAATATTGATATGTTTTTTCGCTCATTTCTGCGCTATAGATACCTGCATTTATTCCTTTTTCGTTCCGATTAAGTTCTGCCACGCCTGATAAACGTTTACGTTCGACATCGGATCTTAATCTTATCATTGGTATGAACTGCATTAATTGTGAAGAAAAATGTGTTTTTCCAGATCCAGAAAACCCATTTGAAATTAGTAATCCAGATGGCATTTTTTTTATGTATTTTTCCGCCAAATCCAAATAGGAAAAAAATTCAGTTTTTGCATCTAAGGCTTCTTGTTCAGTTATATTTTCTTGATTTAATCGTATGCTAGCAACCATTGCGCGAACAATTGCACGGTATACCAAATAATAGGGCAATACTTTTAGGCCCATGTAATCGCCGCTAATTTCCAAATAACGATTTAGAAAAATGTTCCCATATCCAGATTCATTATGATCATCCAAATCCATGATCAAAAATGCAATTTCACTAATTACATCAATCCAGCGCAAATTTTCACTGAACTCTATGCCATCAAATGCAATGACGTTTTCATTCACTATTGCGATATTTCGCAAATGCAGATCACCATGACATTCACGTATAAAACCGTGTTTTTTTCTAAGAATAAACGTTTCAGTTAGCTGCTGAAACATTGTGTTTGACCATTGTTGTAATCTAGTAATGCGATCCAATGCGTTTGTATCGGTAATTTGGTTTATTATATTATCGTAACAATCCATAACCGGTTTATGCACATGATCCAAATCCCCATGCAGACTGGATGAATCAGCTACGGACACTGCACCATGAAATTCCGCAATTTTTTCCGCTAAACACTTCATATGTTTTGCGGATAACGCCTGTTTTGCTAACATTCGATCAAGTTGTGCTTGCTGTGGAAATTGCTTCATTTTCACCGCATATTCAATCACCTCACCTGGTCCATTTAGTTTTGGAGATTGCATCGTTCCTGTAATTGATACAACATCAAGATAATACTCAGCTGCCAGTCTGGAGTTCAATTTCAATTCTTGACAACAATAATGATGGCGTTTTTCCAATGTGGAAAAATCAAGAAACCCTAAATTAACCGGCTTTTTAATTTTATAAACGAATTCACCTGTTAATAGGACCCATGAAATATGGGTTTCAATCAATTGAATATTTGATGTCGAATGATCATAAAATGATGCGTTTTGAAGTGCTTGAATAAATTGTTGTGTTGTAGTTTTCATTTTCACCCGCTTATGCATAAATCTTTCATAGCCGTGCTTTTCAATGAATTGTTAAAATCAATTTTTCCAGTGAAACAATACTATTCTATCATTGTAAGTATCTGACACCCAGACGCGCTTTTCATTGATTTCAACTCCTTCAATTCGATCGAAAGATTTATCTCCAGCACGATTAACTCTATGACTTTCTTTTCCAGTTTCATCAAAAACCCTAAGTGCGTCATTATGTTGATCTGCGATATATAGTCGGCCAAGTTTATCCAATCCAAGGTACTTTGGTTCATTAAAAGATTTACCGGCTGCTTGAATGATTTTTACAAAATTCAATTCTTCATCTAACACTTGAATACGATTATTTCCTGGATCACCAATGAATAATTTTCCTTGAAAATACTCAATATCGTGCGCTCGATCAAACTTGCCAGTGACACTTCCACTACCGCCAGATTTTTTTAATAATTTTCCTGATTTATATTTTAAAATAAGATTGTTACCAGCGTTGGCTACATATAGATTTCCTTCATTATCACTGGTAACACCTTCAGGGCTAAGCATGTTATTCTGAATTTCCCCTACAATATTAGCCTTTAAACCATTTAGCTGATAAATCACAACTCGATGGTTACCACTATCTGCCACTAATAATCTCCCCATATGATCAATGGCTACATCGTGGGGTGCACTTAACTCCCCTTCACCAATAATTGATAACACCTCAAGTGTGTTTGGGTCTAAAACCTTAATTACATGATTATTCATATCGCTAACATACAAATAAGACGTTTTTGGAAAAAAAACCAAATCATGTGGATGACTAAAATCTTGTTCACTACTTTTAACAAATACCAGTTTTTCCGCGTTAACATTCGCGGATAGTCCAATAAAAATGAGTATCGAAAATACTACTCTCAATACTTTACGCTTTAATACGATATTTGATTGCCACATAGTTAATCTCTTCTTGTTTTCAGGTTCTTTACGACTGGAACTACACGTGCTGGAAAAACAACATCAATTTAATTTGAAACATTTCGATAATTCGTCAATCACATCTGCTGCTTTTAATCAGCGTCTAGTTTAAAATCAATTTTACAATGACAACCCCTAAATATGAGAAATCTTGAATGAAATCGATAATAACGTTACTGGTTTCAATACTCCTTCCTTGCTGTGTATTTGCGACAGAATTAAAACCTTTTACCACTGATGGTTGTAGTGTATTCCCAGATGGTACAGGTGATCAACAATCTTTATGGTTAAAATGTTGTATAAAACATGACTTTGACTATTGGAAAGGGGGGACGTTTCAAGAGCGAATGTTATCCGATAAAAAATTAGAATCCTGTGTTACAGGTGTTGGAGAAAAAAATATTGCTAAAATCATGTTGATTGGTGTGCGCATTGGTGGCTCACCTTTTATTCCTGCGCCTTATCGCTGGGGATATGGCTGGCCTTATCCGCGGGGGTATCAAACCTTAACCAAGAACGAAAACCGATTAGTGAAGGAAAAATTACATCAGACTATACAAATTCTTCAAGATTTGTCACTTGGCTTGAATTAAACAATAATCCTAGAAAAAAAGCCAAAAACCCTATGTATGCATGATTATCTTAAAATAACTGAAATGAATTTCGACATTTTAATTTTTTGGGAGATGTAATTGTTAATTGGTCGGGACGAGAGGATTTGAACCTCCGACCCCCACAACCCCATTGTGGTGCGCTACCAAGCTGCGCTACGTCCCGACGTGGCTGGCATTATACCCAATTGGCTAGACTAAATTCTATGGATATTCGTTATTTTCGCGCTTTAGGAATCCAGTTCGCTTAACAAATCTTCAAGTTCACGACATAACTCGGAAACAAGCTTGTTGACTTCTGGTTGATCTTTCGTTGAAGGTGCCGCAACGGTGGTAGCAGGCTGAGTTTCGTTTGCCTGTACAGGCATATCAGCTTCAACCTTTTTAGTGCCGTTAGCTGTGGATGCTGTGAGTTTTTGACGTGCACCACCAATCGTGAATCCTTGCTCATACAATAATTCACGGATTTCACGAATCATCATGACATCATGGTGCTGATAATAACGGCGATTTCCACGCCGTTTTGATGGTTTCAATTGAGGAAACTCTTGCTCCCAATACCGAAGTACGTGTGGTTTAACCGCACATAAATCACTTACCTCACCAATAGTGAAATAGCGCTTACTCGGTATGGGTGGTAGATCCTGAATCGTTTTGCTGTTGCTGTTCGTTTCCAGCATATGCTTCAACTCTTGCTTTTAGTTTTTGTCCGGGCCTGAATGTCACAACACGCCTTGCTAAAATGGGAATTTCTTCTCCAGTTTTAGGATTACGACCAGGGCGTTGTGTTTTTTCCCGCAAGGAAAAATTGCCAAAACCAGAGAGTTTTACATTTGTGCCTCTCTCTAGTGATGCTCTCACTTCTTCAAAAAATATATCGACTAAATCTTTTGCTTCTCGTTTGTTTAAACCTAACTCTTCGAACAAACGCTCTGCCATGTCTGCTTTAGTTAATGCCATATTGCTACTCTCTTAAAGTTGCACCAATTGACGCTTGCAGCGAAACTAAGATTTCTTGGATGATCTCATCCACTTCTTGATCGGTGAGTGTTTGAGTATCGTCTTGAATGGTCAGAGACAATGCAAGGCTTTTTTTACCTTCTTCGACCCCTGGACCATGATAAATATCAAAGATTTCCACTAGTTGCAAGCGCTTTCCGCCTGATCTTTTAATTTCATCAATTACCATGCCGGCTTGGACATTTTCCGCAACAACAAGTGCTAAATCACGTTTGATGAATGGAAACCTTGAAACCAATTTATACTTTGGAATCATTCCGTTATCTAGGCTAGTATAGGACAATTCAAATAGGAATACAGGCGAATTTAGGCCTAACGACTGCTGAATTGCAGGGTGCAGCTTACCAATCCACCCTACCACTTCATTTTCGAACTTTATTTGCGCAGATTGACCAGGATGTAATGCGTGATGTATAGCAGGCTCAAATGTAAACTCTCTGGCAGCATTAACTAGCGACAATAAATTTTCCACATCATTTTTAATATCATAAAAGTCAGTTTTATGTTGTCCGACATCCCACTGTGTCGAAAAAACATCACCACTGAGTAATCCGGCAATTGAAAGGTCTTGTCGAATTTCATTTGTGTCGGGTAAAAACCGTTTTCCAATTTCAAATAACCGGATACGACTTTGTTGGCGCGCCATATTATGTTCGGCAGTTTTTATTAGGCTCGTCCATAGAGTTGTTCGCATTACGGACATTTCAGCAGAGATTGGATTTGAGAGCTTAAATGGCTTGATATCTGGATCAAATAAATTTTGGGTTTTTTCATCAACAAAACTGTACGTAATGGCTTCTTGGTAACCTTGGCTTACTAAGACTTGCCTAATTTGATTGAGTGTTAATTTTGCTTCTGGTTCTTTTACGAATCGTAACTGTGTTGTTGGTAATGTGGTCGGGAGCTGATTGTATCCATATACGCGGCCAACTTCTTCAATTAAGTCTGCTTCTATTGCAATGTCAAAACGATAAGTTGGTGGTGTAACAAGCCAATTACCATTCGAATTTTCTAGGGTCATTCCCAAATTTTTTAATATTGATTCGACTTTTGTCGTTTCTATTTCAAATCCCAATACACGATCGAGCTGACTTTTTCTAAACTGGATGGTTTCTCGTGTTGGTAATGCTGAATGGATAACCGACCCACTCACTGGACCTGGTTTTCCACCGGCTATTTCTAAGATAAGTTGTGTTGCTCGCTCCATCGCTTGTGTTTGCAAAGAAAAGTCAACACCTCGCTCGAATCGATAAGATGAGTCAGTTTGCATTCCATATTTTCTTGCTTTGCCTCTAATAACATCAGGATTGAAAAACGCACATTCAAGAAAAATATCCACTGTTTCTTCTGTAACAGCAGAATTGGCTCCACCCATAACACCTGCAAATGCCAACGCATCAGATGTATCGGCGATGACTAAAACATCTTCGCTCAGTTTTATTTCTGAATCATCGAGTAGTTTTATTTCTTCATTTTCTTTTGCTTTACGAATAATTATTTTTTCATTTAATTTTGCCAAATCAAATGCGTGCATGGGTTGACCCAGCTCCATTAAAACATAGTTTGTTACATCAACTGTTGGACTTAAACTTCTTAATCCTGCTCGTCGTAGTTTCTCTTGCATCCACATTGGCGTCGTTGCATTGCTATCTATATTTTTAATCACTCTTCCCAAATAGCGTGGACAATCATTGGGTTCTTCAATTGAGATAGGAAAGGTATCATCGATAACCGGCTTGACCGGCTCAACTAACATTGGCTTATAGGCCATATTATTTAATACTGAGATTTCTCGACTTATGCCCGCAACACTTAAACAATCACCTCTATTAGGAGTAAAATCTACATCAATAATTTGATCGTCGAGGGATAAAAATTCCCTAACATTTTGCCCAATGACAGCATCATCAGGTAAAATCATTAAACCTTCGCTGCTTTCAGCCATGTCTAATTCGGTTTCGGAACACAACATGCCAAACGAAGCTACACCCCTTAATTTAGCTTTTTTAATTTTCAAACCATTTGGTAATTTTGCACCAACAACTGCTGTTGGAACTTTTATTCCAACCGCGGCATTATTTGCACCACAAACGATGGATAGATTTTCCTGCTCCCCAATATTGACTTCGCACACATTTAATCGATCCGCTTCTGGGTGAGCATGCATTGAGTCAATTTGACCAATAACGACAGAATCAAATTGTGCAGCAGCAGGTTCTATTGCATCAACTTCTAATCCCGCCATTGTCAATTGTTCTGCTAATTCTGCCGTATTGATTGACGGGTTAACCCATTCACGTAACCATTGTTCACTGAATTTCATTTACTTTTACCAGTATATTAATTTTTTGCTAAAAGAATTTCACAAGTGTTATCAATTTATCCCGAGTTCACAATCATCTTAGCGTGTGAATTCCAAAATTTCAGGAAAATTGAGACAAAAATCGCAGGTCGTTTTCAAACATGAGTCGCAAATCATTAATTCCATAACGTAACATTGTCAAACGATCTGCACCCATTCCAAATGCGTAACCGATGTATTTTTCGTTATCCACGCCGACATTGCTTAATACTTGCGGATGTACCATACCGCATCCACCCACTTCCAACCAGCCAGTATGACTACATACTCTGCATCCTTCTCCGCCACACATAACACATTGAATATCAACTTCTGCAGAAGGCTCAGTAAAGGGAAAATAAGATGGGCGAAATCGTAATTGTAAATCGTCTACCTCGAAAAATTGTCGCATAAATTCCACGAGCGTGCCTTTTAAATCAGCGAAACTCACTTGCTCATCAACCATTAAACCTTCAACCTGATGAAACATCGGCGTGTGTGTAATATCAAAATCACACCGGTAAACTCTACCAGAGGATATTATACGAAATGGTGGTGTAGAATTTTCCATGACACGTATTTGCACAGAAGATGTTTGTGTGCGTAACAGGCGAGACGCATCAAAATAAAACGTATCTTGCATTGCACGAGCAGGATGATTTTGTGGAATATTCAAGGCTTCAAAATTATGATACTCATCTTCAATTTCAGGTCCGTCAGCTGTAACAAATCCTTGACCATGAAAATAAGATTCTATGCGTTGAATCGTTTGAGTGATGGGATGTAATCCACCGCGCACTTGACCTCGACCTGGCAAGGTGACATCAATTTTTTCAGCGGCGAGTTGTTTTTCTAGTTCAATTTTTTTAATTGTGGCATTTCGAGTTTCAATGGCTTTCTGTAATTCTTGCTTTGCTACATTGATACTTTGACCTAAGGTTTTTCGTTCATCCGGTGCAACATTTTTTAACGATTTTAATAAATCAGTCAGGCTGCCTTTTTTACCTAGATAAGTCACTCGCACTTCATCCAGTTTTTTTAAACTATCAGCAGAAGCCACTTCTGAAAGAGCGGTTTTTAACATATTTTCTATGTCAGTTGCCATGATTCATACACCGTTTTAAAAACACTTGATCGTTTAACCTAGAAATATAATATATTTACAGAGACAAAAAAGGGAAGGTTAAGCGCCTTCCCTTTTTAAATTCACTTTCTCAATGAAATCGTGTTATGCGTTTAAGCCCGCTTTTGCAACATCTGCAATGCGACTAAATCCGTCTTTATCATAGACTGCAATGTCAGCTAGTACTTTACGATCAATTAAGACATTTGATTTTTTCAAACCATTAATAAAACGACTATAGGACATGTCGTTCATACGCGCTGCTGCATTTATTCGTGCAATCCATAAAGCTCTAAATTGTCTTTTACGTTGACGTCTATCACGATATGCATATTGGCCGGCTTTAGTGACGGCTTGTTTTGCGACACGAAATACTCTACTACGTGCTCCGGAGTAACCCTTCGCTAATTTTAATACTTTTTTATGACGTTTTCTGGCTGTTACACCACGTTTTACTCTTGCCATTTTTCGCTACCTGTTTCGTTTGTTGAATTTAATTGTGGTTAACTAAATTGATGCGGACTTATCGATAAGGCAGCATTCGGTCTATTAATACAACATCTGATTCATGGATTGATGCAGGTGAACGCAATTGACGTTTACGTTTGGTGCTCTTTTTTGTCAATATATGACTACGGTGGGAGGCGCCGCATTTAATACGCCCCTTGCTTGTACGTCTGAAGCGCTTGGACGCGCCACTGGTGGTTTTCATCTTTGGCATTATTGCTTACTCCGCAATTTTTCAACCTTTAAGCGATTTTAAAATGTTCGCAAGGTCTCTTATTTCATTTGGCAGGCAGGTAATCGAATTCGATTTTTTGGTACACGTACCACCCGTTCTACCGCTCTATTTACCCCGTTTTGGGGCTACAACCATTACCATTTGTCGGCCTTCCATACGTGGGTATTGTTCAACTGTACCCAACTCTATTAGATCTTGCTCGACACGTTTCAGTAATTTTTGTCCTAACTCTTGATGAGCCATTTCTCGGCCACGAAAGCGCAATGTTATTTTCGCTTTATCACCATCGGTTAGAAAGCGCACCAAGTTACGTAATTTAACTTGGTAATCACCTTCTTCAGTACCCGGCCGGAATTTGATTTCTTTGACGTGTGTCTGTTTCTGCTTTTTCTTGGCGAGTTGTTTCTTTTTATTTTCTTCGAAAACGTATTTACCGTAATTCATTATCCGGCAAACAGGTGGCTCGGCATTTGGCGAAACTTCTACAAGGTCAAGATCTGCTGTGTCTGCTTCCTCTAGCGCAGCAGCGGTATCAACAACCCCTTTTTGTTCACCCTCAGCGTTTATCAATCTAACCTGTGGTACGGTAATTTCTTCGTTTAATCGAACTTCTCGTTTGCCCGCAGCGATGGCATTCTCCTCCTAATTAGAGCGACCACGTTTCGCAATATCGGTTAACAGATGTTCGGTAAATGTATTTAAACTCATCGTACCTAGGTCTTCACCTCCACGCGTTCGTACAGCCACACACTCGTTAGCGATTTCTTTATCACCAACCACTAAAATATATGGCACACGTTGTAATGTGTGCTCGCGAATTTTAAATCCGATTTTCTCATTTCTCAAGTCGGATTTGACTCTGAATCCTTGTTTTTGCAGCTTTTCTTCCACATTTGTTACGTATTCCGCTTGTTTGTCGGTAATATTAACAACAACTGCTTGAATAGGCGCCAACCAAGCCGGAAATGCACCTGCAAAATTCTCAATGAGTATTCCAATAAATCGCTCTAAAGAACCCAAAATTGCTCGATGTAGCATCACTGGCACTTGCTTACTGCCATCTTCAGCAATATAAGTTGCGTCCAATCTGCCCGGCATTGAGAAATCCACTTGAATTGTGCCACATTGCCAAACGCGATGAAGACAGTCTTTCAAAGAAAACTCGATTTTCGGTCCATAAAATGCGCCTTCACCTGGCTGCAACTCCCATTCCAGTTGTTTATTGTCCAATGCCATTTCCAATGCTTTTTCCGCTTTGTCCCAAACCTCGTCGGAACCCACTCGTTTTTCAGGGCGAGTGGATAATTTGATGATCACCTCTTCAAATCCGAAATCGGCATAAACCTGATATAACAAATCAATAAACGAGGAAACCTCAGATTGAATTTGATTTTCGCTACAAAAAATATGCGCATCATCTTGCGTAAATCCCCGCACGCGCATGAGCCCATGTAAAGTCCCAGATGGCTCATTTCGATAACACGATCCAAATTCAGCCATACGCAAAGGTAAGTCTCGGTAACTGCGTAATCCTTGATTATAGATTTGTATATGGCAGGGGCAGTTCATGGGTTTTACGGCGTATTCTCGGTTCTCTGATTGGGTGGTGAACATTTCATCACTGAATTTTTCCCAATGGCCCGATTTTTCCCATAATGTTCTATCGGCTAATTGTGGTGTTTTCACTTCTTGATATTCATTTTTCTGCAATGTCTCACGAATATATTTCTCTACTTCACAATATATTCTCCAGCCTTTATCATGCCAAAACACCATTCCTGGCGCTTCTTCTTGCATGTGAAATAAATCAAATTGTTTTGCTAACTTTCGATGATCCCGTTTTTCTGCTTCTTCTAAGCGATGTATGTAAGCTTTTAATTCTTTTTTATTTTGCCAAGCTGTACCATAAACGCGTTGTAACATTTCATTATCGGAGTTACCACGCCAATATGCACCGGCAAGTTTCATTAATTTAAAGGATTGTAATTTCCCGGTTGAGGGTACATGGGGTCCTCGACACAAATCGATAAAATCACCTTGTTCATATAAACCGATCTCTTGATCCTCAGGTATACTCGCGATAATTTCAGCTTTGTATTTTTCCCCAATACCAGAGAAAAAGTTCACTGCTTCATCCCGCTGCATTACTTTTCGGTTAACGGGAATATCGGCTTTTACCAACTCTTTCATTTTCTTTTCAATGGCATTCATATCCTCAGGGGTAAAACCGTTTGGATAGGAAAAATCATAATAAAAACCATCCTCAATCACGGGACCAATCGTCACCTGGGCTTCTGGAAAAAGTTGTTTAACCGCTTGCGCAAGTAAATGCGCAGTGGAATGTCGTATAATGTCTAACCCTTCTGCATCACGGTCTGTGATGATACTCAGCGTAGCATCATCGGTGATAGTGAATGATGCATCCACCAATCTATCATCGATTTTTCCTGCCAAGGTGGCTTTGGCCAAACCCGTACCAATGTCGCTTGCAACTTCCATAACGGAAACAGGCTTGTCGAATGAGCGTTTGGAACCATCTGGCAATGTAATCTGTGGCATGAATCATCCTTATTAACTGGTGTCGACTACCAAGTTCGACATCTATGATGTTTATTTCTTAACTAATCTAAAATTCTATTAATTTTCAAGCAAAGAATCTCTCAGCAGGTTTCTTTATCTGCAATTATAGAGATTTGTTTAGCGTTATATTTGAATTTTGTTCGTTGCCTTATTTTACTCAAAAAAAGTTTACAGAATCACTAAGTTTAATGTTAGTTCAGGGAATCACAACAAAACGCAAACTCGTGATGAAAATCCTGTGATAGTATATTTTGCAAACAAAATAATTAAAGGCAAGCAAAGGAAAGAAGTCTAAATCCAGGGAACCAGTCTGTTTATTCATCAAACTGGTAGGCGCGAGTGGACTCGAACCACCGACCCCCACCATGTCAAGGTGGTGCTCTAACCAACTGAGCTACGCGCCTAAAAATAAGCTGCGAACTCTACCATAGGCATTTACCATAATACAAGATATTAAGACGCATTTTTCAGAGGTTTCAGGGATTACGACTTCGCTTGTTGTCACTATTTTCATCCAGAGACCGGAGAAAGGTTAAACGCGCTTTTATTTTCGCTTCTAGTCCATTTTCCTTCGGGAAGTACAATTTAGTATTGTGTAAGGATTCGGGGAAATATTCTTCTCCCGCAGCATATGAATTTGCTTCGTCATGTGGATACCGATAATCCGATCCGACGTTTAATTCTTTCATGAGTTTTGTAGGTGCATTACATAAATGGTTTGGTACGTCCAAGGAGGCGGTTTTTTTCACTAATTCTTTGGCGGCATTAAACGCGTCATACACTGCATTACTTTTTGGAGCACACGCTAGATATACAACAGCATGTGCAATTGATCTCTCGCCTTCCGCTGGACCTAAACGTGTAAATGCATCCCATGCATTCAGCGCAATTTGTAATGCCCTAGGATCAGCATTGCCGATATCTTCTGACGCAATGGCAACAAGTCTACGAGCAACATACAGTGGATCACACCCTGCATCCAGCATCCTTGCATACCAATACAGAGCCGCGTCCGGAGAAGATCCACGCACCGACTTATGTAATGCTGATATTTGTGAATAATAAATATCGCCGGATTTATCATATTGTTTAACTTGGCTTGAGATGACCTGAGAAAGAAAACTTTCCGTTATTACATTCTCACCGGCCATTTGAATCAGTGTCTCAAGGAAATTGAGCGCTCGACGTGCGTCACCATCCGATGCAATTGCAATTTGACGGAGATGCTCTTCACTAATTACAATTGATCGCTTTTCATCATATAGCTGCAATCCCCTTTTTAATACAGAAACAATTTCTTCATCTGTTAATGCTTTTAATACATAGACTCGTGCTCGCGATAACAATGCATTGTTTATTTCAAATGAGGGATTTTCAGTAGTCGCCCCGATAAACGTAAATGTACCATCTTCAACAAAAGGCAAAAATGCATCTTGTTGAGACTTTGAAAAACGATGTATTTCATCTACAAACAATAATGTTTGAGTGCCATTTTGCTGTAGTTGCATTTTCGCATGATCTACGGCTGCACGAATATCTTTGACACCAGAGAATACAGCTGAAAGCATTTGCATTTTTACGTTGCATCGTTCCGCAATAATATTGGCAAGCGTGGTTTTTCCAACACCTGGTGGCCCCCATAAAATCATGGAGTGTAACTGATTTTCTTCAATTGCTTTTCTAAGTACCTTACCGGGTCCAAGTAGATGTGATTGCCCACAAAATTCGTTTAAATCTTTTGGACGCAACCGTGTCGCTAAAGGCTGGACTGGTGCTTGGTCGAATAAATCCAAAAATTTAACCTCCAATGGTATATACCCATATAAATAATATTACAGCATCAAAATGTGACAACAAAATGCCGTATACTTTAAAACTATCGTATCAATTCATTCTATTGATAATAAATATGCGATATTGTTGCATTTATGGATAAAACTGTAATCTACATTACACTTTACATCTGCTGACAAATAATACAATTAATCAATGGAATTCTGAGAGATAAACGTTTTATATTTCTCAAATAACCACCTCCACTATATAATAACTATTCACGAAACCGTAGAATTTGTGGCTCATTACAGAGAATGAAATTATGAATATCAACACAGTTTTTATTAAATTATTCTTGTCAGTCCTCATCGTAACGGGCTGCTATATGATCACGAGTTGTGCGAATCAGACCGTTACCGATCCACAGGATAAACGCGGTTTAAACTGGAGTGGGCCAAATAAAAACACAAAAGAACCCTACATCAGCGGCGACTATCGCGCACTCATAATTGGCAACAATCAATATCAGGATAAAAATGGCGTTTGGCGAGAGCTCAACACTGCGGTCAGTGACGCACAAAGCTTAGCAAGTTTATTAAAAAGTGATTATGGATTTTCAGATGTCACCGTCGTTACAAACGCCAACCGAAAAAAAATACTCGGTGAATTCGAATTATTATCCAAGCGCGTTAATCCTAACGATAATATTTTGATTTATTATGCTGGGCACGGGCATTTAGAAGACAATTCACGACGTGGTTATTGGATTCCAGTGGATGGCCAGGGCTACGACTCGACAACATTTATACGGAATTCCACTATAAGAGACGAGATTAACATCATCGCAGAAAAAACCAAACACACTTTGTTGATTTCTGATTCTTGTTTTAGTGGCGCATTATTAAGAGGTGGGAATCGCGGGCCCAATCAATTTCAATTGAATGCCGGTTATTATAAAAAAGTGGCAAGTAAAAAAAGTGTACAGGTATTTACCGCCGGAGGAAATGAGTTTGTTGACGATAATTATCGCGATTCAGGTCACTCTCCATTCACTTATTTTTTAATTAATGAGCTAAAAAATAACACCAACAAAATGCTTTCTTTATCTGAAATTGCGACAAATGTCATTAAAGCAGTGGCAAATAATGTAGATCAAACCCCTGCTGCTGGCGTATTACAAGGCGCTGGAGATGAATTGGGTGAATTCATCTTTGCCCGCGTTTCAATTAAAGATAATGTAGTGGAAGTCATTGCAGCTCGAAATGTACCAATGAAAAAACATTTTGATTCCACTGAGGAATCTGAGAAGATTATGGAAACACCAGTACAATCAGATCAATCTCAGGCTCGACCACATATGCCTTTTCTTCGTTTTTAACATATAAGAAAAAAATGACCTTAACACAAAGATTAATCTTCATTTCTTTTCTCACTCTTTTTGTTAATACAGTGAACGCGAGGACAGCGATTGATGCTCGAATTGAGTATGAAAGCTGGAATACCGGCATTGAAGGCAATGCAAATGCCGCTGTCTTGGGTTTAGGGGTCACACAATCCATTTTCAGTGTATCGAATATTAGTGCTGGTATTACTCGAGGGGATTATCAATTTGACAAAAACACAGATTCGCCTTTAATTCGGACTGACGTAGATATTGTCGTTTCATATCCACTTTATCCGCAAATTACATTATTTTCGGGATATCGTCACACCAAAATCTCTTACGAGAACAATCAGGATGATACTAGAACATTTGATGATAATTCCCATGGCCCTGGAATTGGAATGGCGGGATTTCAATTGCTCAATGCAAAATGGATAGCTTATACACGAATGGGATCGAGTTTTTTGTTTTCAAAAATTGATTATACTAATCCCAACAAAAAAGATATTTCTGGCAAAGGAATAAGTTTTGGAATTGAAGGCGGTATTATTTACCAATTCTTGGCATCAAGCACAGCAGGTGTCGCATTAAAATATCAAAACACTGCGATTGATTACGATAGTGAAATTGAAAATTGGGAGCACAACTACTTACGTTTTGGCTTGAGTTTGTCCCACTATTTTTAAACCATTAAATTGATTTATTAAACACTTGCCACAAGGCATTATCCCAACTCGGCTCAATCACAGCTGAATCCACAACTCCATCCGCATTATTGTCAGTTTCTATTAACACAGTTCCACCAGGTTGCGCATTCAACACCATGATACTACTCATCACTCCGGCTGAATTATGTATCACTTTCAAACTACCTGACACAGGTGCTTGACCAAACACACCTGTGAATATTTGTCCCGTTTCCGCTTGAATAGTTGATTGAACTGAATTCATGTTCACAGTTACAGACACATTAAACATCCACCGATAAGCTTGGGTTGCGGTATCCCAATCAAACTGCAATTCAAATTGATGTTCGCTAATTTTACTCCCGGTATTATCCACTCGAATAACTGAACCACTGCCGGATGCAATTTGTGAAACATTATTCCCAAATACTGTAATTCCTGTTGTTGTCGACCCATTTATTACGCGACTAACGCCTGACGCAATATCTGCTCGGGACATGTTATCTTGAAATGTCGTCGTCATCATTGACCAGTTAAGATCCACAAACGGTGCACCATCGATTTGATTTGCTATGAATCCTCGACTTCCATTTAATATTATGTTGCTGCCCGCACTTCTAATACAATCTAAGTATGAGGTTGTTCGCGTATCTCCGGTAGAAAATCCCACTGGCTCAACATCATCCAATGCACGTTGCATAGAACCACCCCCAACACAGGGTGTAACCACTTCGGATAGCGCTAAGGGCGATACCACTGAATCAGTTGTTGCCGTTTGTGAAGGTGGGGCAACAAATACAAAATCCAATGCACTATTGTTAAGTGCGGAATCAAATTCACCTAAGTTACTATCTAATGTGGAAGAAACATTTGAAGAAGTTGAATTTGTTGAGTTTTGATTTGTCGTTGTGCTAAAGGATACACCACCTGTTATGAGAGTTGGTGTTTTGTTTTCATTTTCCACCGAGTTAGCTGTGTTTGTATTTGCTGGAACCGAAGGTGCTGTTTGTGCCGGTAACAACACACCGTTTGGTGGTGCTGTTGGAAGTGAACCCGCAAAAAAACTGCTAAATGCGCCAAAACCACCAAACCCAAAACCGCCCACATTGCCAATAACACTGGCAATACTTCCCCCAAACCCAAATCCGCCAGCGTTGCCCACAAAACCAATTGGCGCGGTCATCGAAGTCGGTGAATTTGATGTGGCAGTAAAACCTGGGCCAAACACTTGCTCTAGGGTAAGACTGGAATTGAGCCTTTCTGCTTCGACTGCTCTATTTGTAATACTCGCTTGTGAACTATTGGTATCAGCTACCTGTTCAGGCGTAATTGAATTTGTTGGACGTTGCTCACTACAAGAAAACAACGTGCTCACAACTAAGATCGTTGCAGCAGATTTGATAAAACCAGGACAAACGGAAAGATCAGAATTTCGCATTAAACACCCCACGGTACAGAAAGTATTATTCTTCTTATTATAATTTCATGAATAATTATATTTTTTCGGCAATTTAATACGGTACAGTATAGCGCTATTTGAAATATATTAGTAAATAAATTGGGTAAATTCTAAAACTTTTTCATAAAAAAATGGGCTGAATTACCAAATTTCCTCAAAAAAGCACATAATTTATGTAAATGCACACAATGTGTTATTCATTGTAAATTCATTTTCTGTATTGACGCTAAAAATATTAACTCATCATGTATTGCGGCGAATTGTCGCAGCTATGTAACAATGCATTTAAAATTTAATTTTATTTTTAAACGTTGTTATTTTTTTGGCGTTGTATCAAACACATCAACATTTGGCGGGGCGACGAATTCAAATAATTGCTTATTTATTTCTGGATTTCGTTTCACATTTTTGAAGACCAATCGAGTCACTTGACCAAGATTATCTTTTAATAGCATCTCTTCAATTACATTATCTTTAAATCCTAATTGAATATTTGTAAAACCCGCTTCCGTTTCTTTTGGTACTAGTTCAAACCAAATTAATCCAAAGTTTTCCTGTGAAGCGTGAATTGTAAATGTGTCAGAAATGGGTTTTGTACTACTCAACAATAACGCTGGTGTATTTCCCATAGTCTCATCAATTGGTTTAATGGTAACTTGCTCAAGATCTGCATCATATATCCAGATTTTTTTTCCGTTTGATACAATCTCTTGCAAATAGGGCGTTGTGTAATTCCAGCGAAATTTACCTGGACGTAATATCCATAAAACACCATCAGCGCGATCGATTGTACTTAATTGGGCGTTTTGAACAGATTGAGAATAATCTGCGGATAATGATACTAAGTCTTTAAAAAAAGCATCAATTATTTTTGTGTCTGCGCCGGCAAAAACTGAAGAGATACATAGGAAATACAAAAAAGTTATTTTTTTAAACATGTTAGTTTTTAATTTATTGTGTAATTAATTGTGACTTGGAACAATAACTTCTCGCGTTCCATTATGCTGAGGGGCTGATACTATGCCAGCAGCTTCCATCGCTTCGACCATACGAGCTGCACGATTATATCCAATTTTTAAACGGCGTTGAACACCGGATATAGACGCTTTTCGTGTTTCGATAACAATAGCAACCGCTTTATCGTAGAGTGGATCTTTTTCGGGATCATCACTGCTTGAACCAGAATCGGATATGCCCATTCCAATATCATCTATTTGATCGCCCTCTAAAATGGAATCATCATAGTTTGGCTCACCACGAGATTTTAAATCTTCAACCACTCTGTGAACTTCTGGGTCGTCAACAAATGCACCATGAACTCGAGTTGGTAATCCCGTACCGGGCGCAAGATATAACATATCCCCATGACCCAATAATTGTTCTGCACCCATTTGATCTAACACGGTACGTGAATCAATTTTTGAGGATACCTGAAACGCAATTCTTGCGGGTACATTCGCTTTAATTAAACCTGTCAATACATCAACCGATGGGCGTTGTGTTGCAAGTATTAAATGTATACCTGACGCTCTTGCTTTCTGAGCAAGGCGTGCGATTAGCTCCTCTACCTTTTTACCCACTACCATCATCATGTCTGCTAGCTCATCAACCACAACAACGATGAAAGGAAACTCTTTTAATTCTTCCGCCGGATTCGGATCCTCTGGATTATGCAACGGATTTAATATCGGCTCTTCTTCTTCGACAGCTTCCCGAACTTTTCGGTTATAACCAGCAATATTTCGCACACCTAGCGCAGACATGAGTTTATAACGGTTTTCCATTTCAGCAACACACCAGCGTAATGCACTTGACGCATCACTCATATCAGTCACAACCGGTGTTAACAAATGAGGTATACCATCATAAACTGAAAGTTCGAGCATTTTTGGATCGATCATTATCATTCGAACTTGCTCGGGCGTGGAGCTATAAAGAATACTTAAAATCATCGCGTTAACCGCTACAGATTTACCCGAACCAGTGGTCCCAGCGACAAGCAGGTGGGGCATTTTTGCAAGATCAGCTACCACAGGATGGCCACTGATATCTTTTCCTAAGCCTAATGTAATAGGTGATGAAGATCGTTCATAATTTTTTGATTGCAATATTTCAACTAAGCGTACAACTTCACGATCTTCGTTAGGAATTTCAATACCAATAACCGGCTTTCCTGGAATGACATCCACAACACGTACGCTTTGCACAGCTAAACTTCGGGCGAGATCTTTTGCCAAATTCACAACTTGAGCACCTTTAACACCTGGTGCGGGCTGTAATTCGTATCGTGTTATAACCGGCCCAGGTAATACTTCCGTCACTTGTGCTTCAATGTTAAATTCCTTTAATTTGAACTCCACCAGACGTGACATCGCTTCCAGAGATTCTTCTGACAATTTTCGCGCTGTCGCAACTGGCACATCTAACAGGGATAATGCTGGTAATCCTTTCCCACCAGAATCATCTTTAAAAAGTGGAATTTGTTTTTCCTTTTCAACACGACTGCCCTTCTCCATGGTTTTTTTATTTGGTTTAACAATAACGGGTGGAGGTTGAGCTGCATATCTTGCTTGCTCGACTTGCATAACAATTTTTCGTTCATTAATCGCAGTCTTTGCAATCTTTCGCTCAGCCATTCGTGTTTTTACTCGGCGCCACGTACCAACCAGTAAATGCCCCGTTTTATCCATTAAACTCAACCATGAGATTCCCAACAGACTTATCCCAGTTAACATCATTGTTAATAAAATTAGCGTTGAGCCCATTGGATTAACAACGGCAATTAAATTATTACTGATTAGATTTCCAAGTACACCACCACTGTTGGCTGGCAAGGGACTGTTTTCCACAATAAAATGCATTGCGGCAATACCTGTCCCTGCGATTAAAATAAAGCCACTTCCAACAACACCCAATAGAACTTGCGCGTACGCGAATTGATTATGTGGTTTATTTTTACGAATAAATTTTATGCCAGCAAATAACGCTAAAACTGGAAAAGAATAGGCAATATAGCCAAAGAGAAAATAGGCGATATCAGCGAACCATGCGCCAATACGGCCACTGCTATTGATAACCTCTGTTGAAATCGTACTGTGGGACCAAGCTGGATCTTTAACATTGTAAGTAAAAAGCGCGCTAAACAAAAATATTGCTAGTGCAGAGAAAGATATAACGTAGACTTCCCGCAATCCACGTTTTTGCTTAACGGAAAGGCTATCCACTTTTCCGTCAATTATTTGATCATCGTTTGCTCGTGAAATTTCTCTAGCCAATCAAACCTACCCCACTAATTTCAATTTCAAATCTTAGTAATCATTATACCTTATCAGGAAACATTTGCTTAAGTGCGGGATGAATTAACTTACCACCATCCACATTAATCCCTTTTACTAATGATTCATTTTCTCGCCAATCCTCCTGTGCTAATTTAATCACATAAGGTAACAAACTGGCTGACAATGCTTGTGACGAAGAACGTGGCACCGCACCGGGCATATTGGTAACACAGAAATGGACAATCTCTTCCTCCACATACGTTGGCTCAGCATAAGTCGTGGGCCTAGTGGTTTCTATACAACCACCTTGGTCTACGGAAACATCAACAACGACACCACCGGCAGCCATATTTTTTAACATTTCTCGACTCACTACATGTGGTGCTTTTTCACCAGTAACCAACACTGCACCAATGATTAAATCCGCTTCAGTCACAGCTTTGGCTAGTAATTCTGGAAATGGGTATAAGGCGGTAACATTTGGTCCAATTTCCCGCAGCTTTTCTTGCTTGCTTCGATTTCGGTCGAATATCGTGACTCTGGCCCCAATCCCAGCCGCAATAATTGCTGCATTTGCACCAACGACGCCGCCACCAATAATGACCACATGTCCTCGATCGGCGCCGGGCAATCCACCTAGCAGTAATCCTTTGCCACCTTGCGGTCTATGCAATAAATGCATTCCCACTTGGGTCGCTATTCTTCCCGCGATATCACTCATTGGCGCCAATAATGGTAAGCCACCGTTTTCTTCTACTGTTTCAAAAGCAACTCCGGTTAAACCAATTTCTAACAACCGCTCCATGAGTGGCACTTCCGCTGCGAGATGTAAATAGCTAAACAATAAATGATGCGATTGCAATAATTGCAATTCTGGACCAACCGGCTCTTTTACTTTTACAATTAATTCAGCGGTTTCGTATAGTGATTTCGCATCGTCAACAAACTCAACACCCGATTTTTTATATTCCTCATCAGAATACCCACTTAATATTCCCGCACCTTTTTCAATGTAAACTGTGTGCCCTTCTTGTACTAGTGAAGAACAAGCAGCTGGAATTAAACCCACACGACCTTCCAAGGTTTTAATTTCTTTTGGTATGCCAATTTTCATAATCTCTCCTTAACCAATTCCTTTTGCTGATTGCATTAGCATAACGTAATATGTAAATTTCGCTATCGATAATACAACCCGCTACAATACATACGTAATTTCCAAAGACGGAGTCAAACTAAATGAGTGATGTAAAACATTGTCGCCTACTTATTCTCGGTTCAGGTCCAGCTGGATATTCAGCCGCTGTCTATGCTTCTCGTGCAAATTTAAATCCGGTATTGATCACTGGCCTTGAACAAGGTGGCCAGCTTATGACCACAACCGATGTAGACAATTGGCCTGGCGATAATGACGGCGTTCAAGGTCCCGCATTAATGGAGCGCATGCAAAAACATGCTGAGCGATTTGATACTGAGCTAGTTTTTGATCACATCAATCATGTCGATATAAGTAAACGTCCATTTTCTCTACAAGGCGATAGTGGTTCATACACTTGCGATGCAATGATTATCGCGACAGGCGCCTCCGCTAAATACTTGGGTCTCGATTCGGAGGAAGCGTTCAAAGGAAAAGGCGTTTCCGCTTGCGCAACTTGTGATGGATTTTTTTATCGCAACCAACATGTCGCAGTTGTTGGCGGTGGAAATACAGCTGTTGAAGAAGCACTCTATTTATCCAATATTGCGAGCAAAGTGACTGTCGTTCACCGCAGAGACAGTTTTTCCTCAGAAAAAATACTGTCTTCGCAATTGATCGAAAAATCCAAATCCGGCAATGTAGAAATAATTTGGAACAATACCTTAGATGAAGTTTTGGGCGATCAAACCGGCGTCACAGGCATACGTGTGAAATCAACAAAAGATAATCAAACAAAAGATATTGATTTGCACGGTGTATTCATTGCAATAGGACACTCTCCCAACACCTCACTTTTTGATGGACAACTAGACATGGAACATGGTTACATCACTGTCAATAGTGGAACAAAGGGAAATGCCACCATGACCAGCAAAGCTGGCGTATTTGCCGCAGGTGATGTTGCTGACCACATTTATCGTCAAGCCATTACCTCTGCTGGTACCGGCTGTATGGCAGCACTTGATGCTGAAAAATACTTAGATAATTTAGAAAGTCAAAAGCCCTAACAGATTTGGATGTAATATAATTTAAATTTTTACGTTGTGTTGTGATGATCCCTTTTATTATCCCACCAGATGATAAATCCATGGCTTTTCCAAATGTTGAACTTGCATTTGACGAACCCAATGGTTTATTAGCAGTTGGTGGTGATTTATCTAAAGACCGACTACTTTCAGCCTATAAGTGTGGAATCTTTCCTTGGTACTCCAAACACCAACCGATTTTATGGTGGTCTCCTAATCCTCGATTGGTACTTACACCAAGTGAAATTCACATATCCCGTAGTTTACATAAAGTACTGAAAAAAAATATTTTTAAAATTACCTATGACACAGCATTTGAACAAGTTATTTTAGGGTGCGCAAAGCCGCGGGAAAAAGAAAAAGACACTTGGATTACGCAATCTATGTTTGATGCGTATGTAGATCTTCATCGTGCGGGATACGCACACTCCTTTGAAGCATGGCAAGATAACAAGCTCGTCGGTGGATTATACGGTGTCGCAATCGGCCAAGTATTTTTTGGTGAATCCATGTTCTCACTTGTTAGTAATGCGTCAAAAGTGACATTTAAGTACACAGTGGATGCATTAATTTCGTGGGGATTTCAACTTATCGATTGCCAAGTTGAAACCAATTATCTAATGGACTTTGGTGCGCGAAATATCGATCGAAGAGATTTCATTAAACGACTTGAAAATTTAACAAGCCTTCAAACCGAGTCCTTCGCCTGGCAACAAAGTATTGATCATGAGCATTGAAAATTTAAAATTTTTTTTGAGCGCCGAACAAACTTGCAGTTATTTGCCAGACAAACGTTCTGCATCGGTATTTGCTGATCCCGAATCTAATATGAACACAGCGTTATATAGCATTTTAATAAACCACGGTTTTCGTCGCAGCGCTAATTATGTTTATCGTCCTCATTGCCCTAACTGCCAAGCTTGCAAACCCACTCGTATACCAGCACATTTTTTTATACCTAGCCGCAGTCAAAGGCGAATTTTGAAAAAAAATCAAGATATCAGAATCATTGAAGCAAAAGCTGAATTCAAACAATCACATTTTGATTTATATGTAAAATACATACAAGCACGGCACAAAAATGGTGAAATGGACCATAATGATCCCAGTCGCTATTTTGAATTTCTCGATAGTGATTGGTGTGATACAGTTTTTTACGAATTTTTTTTAAACGAAACCCTAGTTGCTGTGGCTGTCACTGATGTTTTAAACAATGGCTTATCCGCTTTATATTCTTTTTTTGACCCAAATTTGCCTCAACGTAGCTTAGGCACGTATGCTATTTTAGTACAACTAGAAAAAGCGCAAAGTCTCAAGAAACCGTGGTTATACCTAGGTTATTGGATTGATGAGTGCGAAAAAATGCGTTACAAAAAGAATTTTAAACCGCTGGAAATTTGGGAAAATGATGAGTGGCATCCGATTGGCAATATTAATAATGAATAATTTTGATAAAAAAAACCGGCTTAAAAACCGGTTTTTTTATTACTTAATTTTCTGATTACAACTTTCGTCGAAATCCAATTAACAATAACCCGAGCAATAACAGAAGCGGATTTAACGCACCACCGCTGCCACCCGTATCTCCAGTAGTACCTGGATTTTGATTAGGTTGAGGAAGCGCCACCGTAACTCGCCCAATATTGGAGATGCGACCTGAATTATCTCTAACCTGAAAGGTGATAAAGTCTGACGTTTGCGTAGTATTTGCATTCAATTGATAGGTAAACTGACCACTCGTACTTTCATTTGCATTGGTTACACTAGGGCTTACAAATGTAGCAACACCCTGTGTACCTGGCGACACCAATATGTAAGTTAATATATCCGTATTTGCAACTGGGGTTGCAGTAAAAGTACCTGACACCTGGGTAGTACCGGCGACAACCGATACGGTTGTATTCAATGCAATTGGATCTGTGCCGACGATAGTTCCAGAAACTTGCGTATTAACTACTTTACTATTATTTAAATTACTTGTATCAACTGCACCTATCATAGATACCGTAAATGTCGGTCTCAATCCAAGAGAAGCATTGGTCGTTGTTAAGTTTGCTGGTGTTGTAATTTCCAAGATAACAGACTTACTACCCGCCGGCGATATTGGCCCTAAGTTAGAACAAGTAATGACATTTGATACCATCGAACATCCGATTTGAACACCAATACCCGTCGTAACAAATTGCGTTCCAATTGGAAATTGAGTTGAAGTCAGGGTGACTGCCGCTGGCGACGCCACTGTCCCTTCATTTCTCAGCTGTAGCGTATAACGTAAATTTTGACTATTGCCAATTGTTGTCTTATCTGCAAACGCGCTGAACACTGAAAGATCTACTCCAGTCCCGTTCCCAGTCTGATTCGGAGCTTGAATAGTAATGGAAACTGTTGCTTCAAGTGATTCTCGTGCTGGTACTGCATTATCTCGCACTTTAAACTTAAACAAATCAGCACCAGTTTGCCCTGCCGTTGAGGTAAAAGTAAAAGAAGGTGAAGTGAGCTGTTGATTAAGGGCAACATTCAATCCATTAGATCTCAACAATCCTTTTGTTGGCAGTTGTGTAATGATATAAGTCAAGGTATCAGTTACTGCAACTTTATTCGCACTTAATAAACCAGTTGCCGTTCCGGTTGCGGTGGTAATTGTTCCCGTTGTTGGTACTGTTAGAAAACTCGCATTGGCAACCGGTGAAGCCGTATTTTGAAAATTAATCGTTAATATAGCTTCCGTGGATTCTAAGAAACTAGAATCACGAACTTTAAAGCGAATCACATCTGTTCCCTGTGCAGATTGCCCAGCATTTAATGTGTAAGTAAACGCTGGATTTGTGCTTTCAGTAACAGTGGTTAATTGCCCGTTAAATGTCAATCTACCTTTTATTCCTTGCTGAGTAACAACATAGGTTAAGACATCCGTTAAAGGATTGACTGCTCTACCCTTTAAAGTACCAGTAATTGTATTTTGCCCAAACATCATCGTGAGAATTTCTGGTGTCGCTTGAGGCACAGTGATTGGACCAGTGTTTATATCTCCATTTAATACATATAGCCCATCTACACCGCCAACATAAATCGTACCATCACTCGCTGCCGTAATTGCATTTAGTCGTGTTCCTGGCAAGCCAGCTGCGCCAATTGCACCAACGGCACAATCACCACCTGTGTTAACTGCTCCAACTGGGCGCCAACAAAAACCACCATCGGTACTTTCGGATACCGTTGTTGTATTCGAATCTATTGCATATAATTTTATTGTATTTGTTGCGGTTTTCGCTACTGCTAAACGCGCTTTAACATCGGTACCGCGATTTAACCAGCTAGTCCCAGAGTTCCCGCTAATAAAAAATCCGCCGAATCCATTCACATCAGATGTCACCGCGGTAGCATAAAGTTTTGTTGGCTCAAGTGGATCATTAACAAAGTCAATCAAAGTAGAAGAAGGGCCTGTTGGCAATCCATTTGCTGCTTCCTCAGTGAATCCACCATTAGGTAACAATGTGACTTTTACAAATTGACCTTGAGACTCTTTAGATACATAAATCATATCTGCATTGCTTTGAGAAATTCGAAAATCTCGAATATCAGGTTTAAATGGGGAAACAGTGAAGTCATATGCCGAATAGGCTTTGGTCCATGTAGCACCATCATCATTTGAGGCATAAATTCCGGCAGAGTTAGGAACACTTGGTAAATCTTCTGTTACCAAGGCATAAACTTTTTGAACACCGTTAACATTATTTGAGATGGCAACTTTGCGAATGTTATGAAATAAAAATTGTGGGTCAACACTGTTGGGAATTGCATTAATTTGCGTTGCTATCCATGTCACTCCCCCGTCAACAGATTTAAATATTCCCTGTTTTGCTACTGCGACAAACATCTTCGCAGCTGTGCCACCAGAGGAATTTGAAAATGCAATGGAGCGAACTGCTCGATTTGCTAAATTCGTTGCCGTGACTTGATTCCATGTAAAGCCTTTATCAACGGAGCCGTAAAGTCCGCTACTCGCTTGATTCGTCGTTATGAAATCAGTACCCGCATAAATGTTGTTAACATTATTTGGGTCCACCGCAATTGATATAACATTTCCAACATTCAAGCCTACTACTTTTGTCCATTGAGCTTGAACTGATGAAAACGCTAATAATCCAATCATTGCAAATAAAATTGACAGAGACTTTGTCACGGTGGTCTGCAACAACGCCCTACTTCGTGGCGTAAAATAAATCATTGTGAAATTCCCCACTGTTACTTATAAATTGCGAAGCATTCGCTTAATGCAAACAGTTGTTATAAATTCTGAGCGATCCTACTAGAAATACCTTAAAGTATGATTATTTGTATTAAATGAAGGCTTTACTAAATAGTTAGATTTGTAATATCTATTTTAGTACTGCGTACTACTGCTTTCTGTATTAATTCTAATAATTTACATTTCAGGCACAATAAATGACCACATCCTAAGGGTATCCCCTGGAACAGACTGAATTATACTCATTTAATCCCACAAACATTTCTTGCATGTAAAGGAATGACTGTAATTGCCAATACAAGAATCAGAGAAAATTCCGATTTCAGATCACAATGGCCCACATACACTGACATGATTAGATTAATTTTCAGCCTAATAATACTCGTATTTTTTTTAGCTCTATCGATAAAAACGTTTGATTCTCCCTGGCTAGATGCATTAGAACAAAAGGTTTATGACATTCGTCTAAATTGGTCCTTGCCTAACACTCAGGACTCTCGAATTGTTATCCTCGATATCGATGAGAGAAGTTTAAAAAAAATTGGACGATGGCCCTGGAATCGTCAACTAATGGCAAATCTGCTGGACACACTGTTCGATCATTACTACATTCAAACTCTTGGTTTTGATATTCTATTTGCGGAGCCTGATACCAGTTCTGGCTTACAAATTCTTGAAAAAATGGCAAATGGTCCTCTCAGTCAAAATCAAGCATATCTCCAAACATTTAATCAAATTAGACTAGATCTTGACTATGACCAACAGTTTGTTGATGCATTAAAAGATCGAGATATTGTTTTAGGTTATTTTTTTCGAAATCAAGCAAATAAAGATGCTGCATCACTTAACACAGGTTTATTACCACCGCCGTTAGAGCTAATAGAAAATTTTAAGGATCCAGAAAACGCATTAATTAATCCAAGCGGTTACGGCGCTAATTTAGAAATATTCCAGTCAGTTGCAATTGATGGTGGATTTATTGATGTACCAACAATTGATGATGATGGAATAGCGCGAACCATCCCTTTAATCCAACATTACAATGGTCAAACTTATCAATCATTTGCGCTTGGAATGGCTAGGGCCATCCTAGGTTTCCCACCACTTAAACCCATTTATATGGATCTCGAAAGTAGTGGCGGTTTTGACGTATTAGAAGCGTTACAAATTGAAGACATCAACATACCCGTGTCTGAAATTGGTGTGGCTAATATTCCTTACCGAGGTAAGCACCCGAGTTACACTTATGTGTCCGTTATTGATGTATTAGAACAAAAAGTTGATATGGAAATTTTGGATGGTGCGATCGTATTAATGGGCACAACCGCAACGGGATTATTGGATATGCGAGCAACACCAGTGCAAAATGTTTATCCTGGCGTAGAGATTCACGCCAACATTATTTCCGGTATCTTAGATGACACTATCAAACTTAAACCGTTCGATGTTAGAGGTGTGGCAACCGCAACACATTTAATAGTTGGTATTTTAGCAATTATATTATTCAGCCGCGTTAAAATGATTTACGGTGTATTCATTTTCAGTGCACTAATAGCAGCTCTGATTAGTAGTAACTTTTATGTCTGGAATGAACAAAATCTTATATTCCCAATAGTATCTCCAGTGGCAATGGTTGTTGCTTTATTTGTTTGGCATATTGCATATGGATATTTTATTGAGGATTACAAAAAACGAAAACTGAATAATTTATTTGGTCAGTATGTACCACCAGAACTTGTCGAGGAAATGAATAACAACAAAGAAACGATTTCCACAGCGACTGAAACGCGGGAATTAACAGTACTTTTTTCTGATGTTCGTGGCTTCACCTCAATATCAGAATCCCTCGATCCGACTGACCTAACCAATTTAATGAATCAATATTTAACAGAAATGACAAGTATTATTCATCGCAACAAGGGAACAATTGATAAATACATCGGCGATGCAATAATGGCTTTTTGGGGAGCACCATTACACAATCCGGATCATGCAAAACTTGCAATGCAGGCTGCAATGGAAATGCAGGAAGCCATCCCCAGAATAAATGAAAAATTTGAAAAACAAGGTTTCCCAAAAATATCAATTGGCGTAGGCTTAAACACCGGAAAAATGAATGTCGGAAATATGGGGTCCGAATTTCGCATGGCCTATACGGTGCTTGGTGATGCTGTTAATTTAGCAGCACGATTGGAGAGTATCACAAAACAGTATGGTGTCTCATTAATCGTTAGTGAAAATACGAAAAATAAAGCCGAGGATTGGATTTATCAAGAAATTGATCTTGTGAAAGTCGTTGGAAAAAACATCCCAATTTCCATATATAAACCCGTATCCCGAGTATCGGAAATCAATCCCATTCAACAAAAAGAAATGTATTTATTTAAACTAGCCGTGAGACTATATCGTGAAAGAAATTGGGCAGATGCGAAAAAAATAGTTTTAGAATTAATCGAATTAACATCGGGACCGTTACTCTATCAATTGTATTTAGGTCGTATTATCGCGTTCCAGAAGGAAGCACCACCCAGTGAATGGGATGGTACGTTTGAAGCCAAATCAAAGTAATACTGATACTAAATTAAAAACGCTTCTAATTTTTTCACTTACTCAAATAGTTAAATCCTCCTGATTTAATCAATTCTTTTTTTATGTTAAAATCAGTTTTCTACATTAAAATAAAAAATCATCAACAATTCAATTTATCATTATTATTACACTTATGTAGAATCAAACGATGCGACATCTCTCTATCTATTTTTGGCTAATATTATTTTTTCTTCAAATTACGGCCTGTGCAAAAAATGACAACTCCACCCCAGATCAATCGTTAACAGGTACCTGGGAATATCATCATATACAAAGTCAAGCTAGCAACGGAGATTTCATAGAATCCGTTTTTTTTGTTGGAATAGAAGAGCAAGAAAACACGGTTAAACTTGATCAATGTGATGACAGTCTTGATAAAGTCTTCACAAAAAATGGAAATATACTGAGCACTGAATTTGGTGAAAAAATTCAAATTGTAAACGAAGAGACGCTGGAAAGTTTGAGCATTGGTGATTTAACATCACTCAAAAAAGTCTCCAGCAAACCATTTTCTCACGCTGGTAGTGTATCAATGAGCAGCGAAAGTTTTTCAGAAATCAATTTACAAAAAAATGTATGTGCACAACAATATTTTCTAGATAATTCAGATCAAACCCATATTAAAATTTCATTTCCGTTTGAAACAACGCAAATGATGATTGAGCTAAAATTTTCAGATATTAACAAAACACCAAATAATATTGATGAAATGACATTAACGTCGCCATCATTCGTCAGATATTTTAATTCAGATACATTAACTTTGTTAACTGGAAATATAGAATTAGAAAAACTGGATGAAGCACACGCTAATATTCGTTTTGATATTACAACAGTTGCGTCATTCAACCGCTTTCCAGGTGACCACCTAACCGGGCAATTCGACGTGCATTTTGAGTAATCTATATCCGTAGCATTATCGAATTAGATATTTTAAGAAAACACCTAATTCCATAATCCTAGAAAAATCAGTTGAACACGAATTTAGAGTGCAAGAAATTGATTCATTAGTGCTTTTAAAAAATCTTAGCTTCACCCTTAGGTTAAGCGAGCATTTTTTGAAAGTGCTAATGGATCAAGGGCTTGTGCTATAAATCGTTTTCAACTGCTTTTTCTAGGATAATGCTACGAATATATTATTTGCCATGCAAAAAACAGTTTACTACCTGGGTTTTACTGATTTGCGTGGTTGAGGGATAACTCTGCTTACATTCTTCCCTCACTTGTGGACAACGGGGATGAAAATGACATCCAGACGGCGGATTGATTGGCGAGGGAGGATCTCCTTCTAATCGAACCACTTGTTTATTTTTTTCATGATCAAAGCTTGGTACTGCCGAAAGCAACGCAATAGTATAAGGATGTTTAGGATTCTCCAGTACCTCTTCCGTTGTACCTCGTTCAACTATTTTCCCCAAATACATCACTGCAACTTCATCGGCCAAATAGGCAACCACAGAAATATTATGTGTTATAAACAAATAAGCTAAATTAAAATCTTGCTGTAATTCCTTCAACAAATTTAATATTTGCGCTTGCACCGAAACATCTAACGCACTTGTTGGCTCATCACATACGATCAGTTTTGGATTAACTGCCAATGCACGTGCTACACAAATACGCTGTCTTTGGCCGCCTGAAAATTCATGTGGATAACGGTTTTTAAATTCTGCTTGTAGACCGACTTGCACCAACAACTCTTCGACCCGCTTTCTACGCTCATCTTCCGACGCACCAATATTTTGCGCAATCATACCTTCTTCAATAATATCACCCACCATCATGCGTGGATTCATTGAAGAAAAGGGATCTTGAAAGACAATTTGAAAATCCTTACGACGATCTCGTAATTCAGCTTGCGTCAAATCGGTTAACTTAGTATTTTCAAATTCCACTTCACCTGCAGTGAGATCCAACAACTGTAAAATACCTTTTCCCAAGGTAGTTTTACCACAGCCAGATTCACCAACCAGTGCTAAGGTTTGCCCATAATTCAAATTTAGCGAAACATCGTCAACTGCAAAAACATGCCCCTTAAGTCGCTTAAATAATCCTTCCCTAATAGGGAAATGAACTTTAATATTATTGACTTTCAACAGTGCTTTATCGCTAGCCGAAGAGACATATTTTTTATTGTCACCTGCTGCAACTTCTTTATCTATTTCTTTATCACCTAATTCCTCATACAAAAAACAACGCACATAATGTTCATTGTTTATATCCAATAATTTCGGAGGATTCGTTGAACACGTTTCAAAAGCATTTTGACAACGACTAGAGAATCGACATTGTGAAAACGTTTGATTCAATGATGGAACACTGCCTGGAATTATCGCTAATGCTTCATCACGCTTACTCATGCTAGGTAATGCTTCAAATAATTTTTTACTGTAAGGATGACTGGGATTTGAAAAAAATGTGTTTCGATCAGCAATTTCTACGATTTGTCCTGCGTACATTACCGCAACGTGATCGACCATTTCTGAGACGACAGCCAAATCATGACTAATCATCAATACCGCCATTCCCATTTCTTTTTGCAATTTTTTTAACAGATCCAGTACTTGCGCCTGAATCGTAACGTCAAGGGCCGTTGTTGGCTCATCAGCAATCAACAAATCTGGATCACCCGCTAGTGCAATGGCAATCATGACTCGCTGTTTCATTCCTCCTGATAATTGATGAGGAAATTCCTTCATACGTTGTTCAGGTGCGGGAATTCCCACTTGCTGTAACAATTCTAATATTTTTTGTTTTTCCTCAAGCCCTCGCAAATTTTTATGTCGCTGCAATACCTCGCCAATTTGGCGTTCTACACTCATAACCGGATTAAGTGAGGACATTGGCTCTTGAAAAATCATTGCGATTTTATTGCCGCGAACATTTCGCATGGCCGATTCAGGCAAGGCTAGCAAATCTTGGTTATCTAAAATGACCTGCCCGGAAATATTTTGACTTGCCTGGCTAGGTAACAATTGCATTAGAGACAACGCTGTCATTGATTTTCCGCAACCTGACTCACCCAAAATTGCAAACGTTTCACCTTTACGAATAGTGAAACTAATATCATCAACCACAGTGACTCGACCAGCTCGGGTATCAAACCAAGTTTTTAAGTTATTAACTTGTAATAAAACGTCACTCATTAATTTCAATAACCTATTGCTTGCGAATGCGTGGATCAAACGCATCCCGAACTGCATCAGAAAACAAATTTGCCGCTAACACCAAAGTAAACATAAAAATGAAGGCAGCAAATAAAGACCACCATACAATGGGTTCCCGCGCCATTTCCAATCGTGCGCCGTTAATCATATTTCCCCAACTATTCATTGTTGGATCAACACCAACACCAACATAGGATAAAACTGCTTCTGCTAAAACCAATCCACTAAAATCCAGGACCACGGCAATCAAAACAATGTGCATTACATTTGGTTGTATATGCCGCCATATAATACTCATTTTACTGACGCCAAATGCTTGCGCTGCTTGTACATAGTCTACTTCGCTAAGCTTCAAGGTTTCACCTCGTAGCATACGACACAATCCAGTCCAACTGGTAACCCCTAAAATCATGCAAAGAAAAAACAAACGTGTATCAGCCCGCTCAGCGGTTGATTCAAACATCTCTGGATGATTGCTCATGTATACCTGCATCATCAATACTGCAGCAGCGATAAGTAATACACCAGGAATAGAATTGAGTGTGGTGTATACATATTGGATGACATCATCTATCCAGCCTTTTAAATATCCGGCCATAATTCCCAACAACACGGCAAACGGTAACATGATCAATGTGGTTAAGGTTCCAATGACCAATCCAGTACGAATACTTTTTAAACTTTGATAAAAAACATCTTGCCCAACTTTATCTGTACCAAGAATGTGGTACTTCGCTGCAAGGAAAACGCATATACCAACAAGAATACAAAATACGCCGACCGTTAACAAAATTAAACGCCAAGGAATCGTTGGATTACCGTGGACAACTTCCTCAACAGCATGACCAAAGGGTATTTTCCGTTTAAATGCGACAATAGCAAAACATAATACACAAAACATTACCCATAAAACCGCACCCGCAAGGATACCCTTAAGTACATTCAGAACAATATCCGTTAGCTTATCTTCATAAGGATTTTCCAAATGAATTCCACCGAAAATTAACCTTGGATATTCCCGTGTCCGTGAGCCATCGTCGTGTTCAATCGTTTCTTTAGCAAACAAGTGTGTCGCAAACGGCGCAGAATAGGTTTTTTCTTCCTGTGTTTTTATAGGCTCAACTAAAACATCAAGCAAACTTAACACTTCTCCGGAATATTTTGTTTGTGACTGAGATTGTGAATTTTCTACCGGCAACTTAAAATGAATGGAATCGGTAAAACCAATCATCACATACACCAATAAAATGATGAGAGAAATCATTCCGATTTTATGCTGAACAACTTGACGCCAGGGATCACGTAAATGTTCCCTCCCCGCAGCGTAACTAACAAACAATGCAATTGCGAACACTAACAAATATACCAAACGGTCAGTCCATAAATAAACCGGTTGTACGCCACTAATGAATATCCCCGAGAGGTACACACACAAAATGACCGCAATAGAAATATAAAAGATAGGGTGCGCTTGAAAAAACTTTTTCATTGCAAGCGAATCCTCGGATCAACCAACGTATACGATATGTCGGTTAACACCAAGCCAATGATATACAAAACAGAACCAAGAAATACCATGGAACGCACGATTGCAAAATCCTGTGAATTGATTGCATCTAAGGTATAACTTCCCAGCCCTGGGATTCCAAAAAAAGATTCAATGATCAAACTCCCCATAAACAACAACGGAAGTGCGACAACAACACCCGTTAATATCGGGATCATGGCATTTTTTAATACGTGTTTGAACAATACGACATTTTCAGATAATCCTTTTGCTCTAGCCGTACGAACGTAGTCTCTCGCTATTTCCTCTAAAAAGATTGTCCGATACCAACGTGAACTCGCACCGATACTGCCGGCGACGCCAATCAAAACAGGCAATATCAAAAATTTATAGGCGTTTAATCCAACATCGTAACCAGAAATGGGTGCAAGATGTAACAATTTTCCAATTAAAAATTGTCCACCGATGATATAAAACATTCCGGATATTGACATAATTGTTATGCAAATAATGACACTCCAAAAATCAATATAGGTCGCGCGAAAGAATGCCATGATCAAAGCAAAGGTAATGTATACCAACAAACCAATGATAAATGTAGGCACTGCAATCGCTAAACTTGGCCACATTCGCTGACTAATATCATAAAAAATATCCCTACCCGCATCTGATACGCCAAACTGAAAACTGAAAAGTTTTACCGAATTAGAATAAAAGATAGTATCTGTGAATTTTTGATTGCCGGGAGCTTGGCTATTAAACACCAAAGGCTTGTCATATCCCCGTTCTACTTTCCACTGCTCAATCGCTTCTGCTGTTACGCGCTTTCCACCTAAATGCATACGCGCCATATCATCTGGCGTATTAACCATAAAAAATAAAACAAACGTAATTAAATTCACCCCAATTAAAATGGGTATGGCATACAATACGCGTCGAACGATATAACTAAGCATTAATCTATTGCTTCCTTCGCTAGGTTTACCTGATGTTCTTTACGCCGGTAAGTGATGTATGCAGGTACTGTCCCCGCTACAAACAATGCTAGAACCAACCAAATAGGCCATGTAATTGGTTTATTCCATTGTTTGCGTAATTTTTGCCGCTCTATGGGATCAATACGCTTATATTGTAAAGTATTATGTGCCATCAAATTCGGTTTTGAATTGAGGAACCATTTATGCAACAAAGAGAATTGTTTTGGGTGATAGCCAAACAACCAAGGAGAATCTTCGCGCACGATATTCACCATCTTATTAATAATTTTTTGTCGGGCTCGCCCATTAGGCATGTTTTTCATTTTTTCGAATAGTTGATCAAAAGATTTGCTAGAATAATTCGCTGCATTTTCGCCATTAACGTCAACTTTGCTGTTAGGCCCATACAATAAAAATAAAAAGTTTTCCGGGTCAGGATAGTCTGCATTCCAACCCCAGGTAAAAATTTGTGCCGTACCCTTATGCATTTTTTCTTGAAAACGATTATACATCGTGTTTCTGATATTCAACTGGATTCCAATTTTTTTATATTGTTTGCGATACCAATTAAATACTGACTTACTATCAGGCCCAGAACCTGTGGTATCAAAATTTAACGTCAATTGTTTACCAGTTTTTTTGTCGACACCATTTGGATACCCAGCTTCTGCTAATAATTTTTTCGCTTCTTCAATTGATTTTCGTTTCGCCTTGCCATTAACCCAGTCATAAATAAAAGGATTCAACCCTTTTTCGCCATCCAATTGACCAAAAATCCCTGGAGGAATCGGGCCTTGCGATGCAATGCCTCTCCCATTAGCAAATATGGAAATAAATTCTTCATAGTCCACCGCAATGGCTATCGCACGTCGCAATTTTTTTGCCGACGGGCTTAATCCACCTACGACTGGATCACGCATATTAAAACCCATGTAATAAACGCTTGTCTGCACTGCGGTTGATAAGCGCAATCCTTTTTCTTTCATTTCATCGGTTAGCTCAACTTCACCACCACTGGCAAACTGAATTGCTTGATCAAAGCTATCGGAACTGACTCCAGATGTATCATAGTATCCCTGCAAAAACTTATTCCAGATGGGAATGCTCTCTTTTTCAAGGCTATAAACCACTTTATCAATAAACGGCATGGCCTCACCTGCATCACGTAACAAGCCAGATTTTTCATCATTGGTTTCACCTGCTCTGGGGTACAAATCTCGACGATAATTAGGATTCTTATCCAATATCATTTGTCGGTTTGGATTGTTCACTGTCAACATATAAGCGCCTGAGCCAACTGGATACCAATTCAGTGAAATATTTTTTTCCACCAAACCCGGTTGGGCGTAAAACCGAACAGCTTCTTCAGGCATTGGTGCGAAGAACGGCATAGCTAACCAATAAACTAATTGTGGGTACAATCCCTTAACGGTTATTTGATAAGTGTATCGATCTAATATTTTTACACCGGAAAGGTCAAACAGATTTAAATCAACAAACGGATTTTCCTCCCCTTGTTTTTTTAATTCATCTTCAGCAATTTTAATGTTCTTGGCTAATTCACTTAAGCCTTCTATATACTCAGTCATGATTCCCAATATTGGGGAATGCAATGATGGCTGCGCAATTCGTTTCATTTGATACACATAATCCGCAGCCGTGACTTCGCGAAAATCGGTTTTTTCAAAATCCGATAAGGTATAAATATCCTCAAGCTGTTCGGGGCTTAAATGATGATATAGCGGTTCACCGGTTTGTGATTTGGCAAACGCAGGATGGGGTTGAAAATTTATTCCCTTTTTGATTTTAATTGTGTAAACACTTTGAGCAACTTTATCCGCAGTCGCATTGTTTTTTAACAAGCGACCTGCTTTATCATAAAGCTTTGGCTTAGGAACATTTTCAGCTGTGAGTGGAATTAAGCGATAAGGGCGGTGTAAATAATGGTATTGCAGGGGCGGCTCATAAATTTGACCAATAAATGCATATTCGTTAGAGCTGTATGATCGAACGGGGTCTAAATGCTTTGGTCGTTCACTGAATGCGGAATATAAAATGTTTTTGCCAGCATCATCGGTGGGATATGGATTGTTCCAAGTTCCATTAGAACAAGCAGCTAACCATCCCAAGGTCAACGCAACTAATCCATAAGTTACTGCACGCAAAATTTTATTCATTGAGCAAACGTTAATCGACCGACCTTGGTTTGAATTTGTTAACTATAATGCCATGCGCACAAACAATTGACTACTCTACTGAGTAATAAATATAGTCAAATATGGCAAAATATTTTACACAATATATCAAAAAGTTTTTCAACTTCTCTGTGATAGTCCTTTTATCCTTAAAATTATGACAAAAATTGATACAAATTCTGCCGCGTTTTCCAGCCAAACAAGATATAATTCGCAAACACAATTTTAATTTGTTGTTATATTCGACAATAGCCGCATTTCAAATTCGAACAAATAAATTGATAGAGGAATGAAAATGGGATTTCTAACAGGTAAAAACGCCTTAATAGTGGGTTTGGCAAGCAACCGTTCAATCGCATGGGGAATCGCCCAAGCCATGCACAGAGAAGGTGCTGAATTGGCACTCACCTACCAAACGGAAAAATTGCAATCACGCGTAGAAAAAATGGGCGAAGAACTCGGCTCAAAATTGTTCATGCCCTGCGATGTCGGTACAGATGAAAACATTAAAGGTGTTTTCGATTACTTAGGCAAATCCTGGAACAAAGTCGACATCATTATCCATTCGGTAGGATTCGCACAAAAAGAAGAATTAACTGGAGACTTTGTCAACAACACATCCCGTGATGGTTTTAATATCGCTCATGAAATCAGTTCATACAGTTTTACCGCCTTAGCAAAATATGGCCGTGAAATGATGCAGGGTACCAATGGTGCACTACTCACTTTAAGTTACCTTGGCGCTGAACGAGCCATGCCAAATTACAATGTAATGGGATTAGCCAAGGCCAGCTTAGAAGCCAACGTGCGGTACATGGCACAATCACTTGGGCCTGAAGGTATCCGCGTTAATGGCATTTCTGCAGGACCGATTCGTACCCTTGCTGCTGCTGGCATTGGCGATTTTAGAAAAATGTTACACCAAGTTGAAGCGAATGCACCGCTAAGAAAAAATGTGACCATTGACGAAGTCGGCAACACTGCCGCGTTTCTTTGCTCAGATTTAGCATCAGGTATCACCGGACAAAATATTTATGTTGATGCTGGATATAATATTATTGGTATGCCAGTGTTAGATTAAACCACTTAGAAATAAAGGCCGAGAAAAGTTCGGCCTTTATTTCACGTTTGATTGTTCAATCATTTTAATCTTCCCTGATCGACTTAATTTCTTAATCTCACATTCTCTTTTACTCGCCATAGATTTGCTTTCACAAACCTCTTTATACACAAGGTAGACAGGACGACGAGCACGAGTATATTTTGCACCTAACTTGTCATCATCATTATGTTCCGCTAAACGTCTTTCCAAATCTACGGTAATGCCGGTATACAATGTATCATCCGCACACGAAAGAATATAAACGAACCAGTTATTTTGGGAATCTTTGAGCATTCAACATGAAAAAAAGAGTGTGATACAATTATATTAGTATTTTTATTCAAAAAATTCATGAATAAGTAAAATTTTTTATTTATTTCCAATTACTAACGAATCGGATGAAAGGAATACTAAGCGCTTTAATCCACGTCGTAAATACGTCCATGTAGACTTGAAGACAACATCCCTGTTATCCACAGGATTAAATCCCTTAGTATTCCTTTCTTCCGATTCGTCAGTATCTTACATCGACCAATTAACTGTAACAGAATTTGATATAGTGATGTCATTGACTTTCACTGTCATGGTGTCACTACCCATCATATTTGACGCGGTAAATACAACAGTATACGTACCATCACCTTTGTCTATTACTTTTCCCGCACTACCACTACTGACATTTATTAGCTCCACTTTTAACCCCGGACCCATAATTACATCGGAGACTGTTTTTGGCGTTATTGTAATTGTCATTGAAGCATTTTTTGCAATAGTTGAGGTATATGTCACAACAGAAGCGCCTGAATCAATCGTTTTTGGAACTGAATTATAGTGATATCCAATATCTACCTGGCCCGAATCAATTGATCCGTTTGCTTGAATTATGGGTGTTCCAAACAATTCTGGCAAACTACTAGAATAATAGGCAGGTAGCGAAGACGTTGAACCACCATCAATTACAGCTGATCCCGAACTAACATACCAACCATTGCTAAAACTGGGATCTGAGGTTTTGTGCGTGGCAGCGGTAGCGCTTGGCAAATCACCAATTGAAGCAGTTGCAGTTAATAAATTTAATGCCAATACATTGTTCGTACTCATTAACCAAAAATTCTGATTTTGAAAAACAGAATGATATAAATTATTTAATGTATTCCCCCATATAATATTGTCATACATTGATAAAACATTGTTGCTATATCGTGTGTGAATCGCGCCCCGTTTTGTTATATTTTCATCAGAATAAGTCAATTTTACTAAATTATTAACGATGGTATTGTTTGACAACGTTGCAGAAGAGCCACTTGAATAAAGCTCAATTGCAGACCCATTGATTGTCACTTCGTTGTCTAATATTAGATTATTTAGTATTTTTACATTTTTTGAATGTTGAAGATAAATAGCACCCCCCATTGTAGAATGATTATTTCGAATAATATTATGTTTTATTTCTGAGTCAACAGCGGCATTTTGAATATAAATACCAGACGTCGGATGATTTGTAATGACATTATTTTTAATTTTCACAAAACCAGCCGTATCAAGCATCACACCACCCCACTGTCCAAATGCGCCAATGGATTCTCGGATAATTGAATTATGTAAAATCCCATTTGATGTTGATAAAACTTCCACGCCAGCCTTACCACCGCTAATCGTAAAACCTGATAAGTCAAAAACTGTATTGTTTGTTAGCACAATTGCAGGAACTAATGTCGACTTCACATTAGTCACTTTGTTTACACCAGATATCGTTAAGGAAATAACGCCGCCCGTACCACCGACCCACAAACCACTATTACTAGAAACATCATCGATTACAATATTATTGAATGTTGAGGAAATACCAGTGGTATTAGAAATAACATACATTCCTTTGTAAGAGGACTTTGTTACATTCACATCACTCACTGACGGAGAAGAGTCAGTGATGCCCAAACCAGTTATGGCATAACGCAAATCCAATCCAGATATTACGCTTGCTGGAGACGAAACAATCTCAATTCCAGCCCAATCACCTGCCGCAGGGGAACCGGTACTACCGGTTATACTACCAATCACAGAATTGTCATGCATACTTGTCATGTAAACTTTGGTAATGACAGTAGTACCACCATTTATTTTTAGATCACCACCATTGGCTACTAATTTTTTACCCGCGCTAAATTTTACAACAACACCTGCATCAATTGTTAACGTAGCCCCAACTTGAATAGAGACATCATCCTTTATCCAATATGGGGACTCTACTATAGACCATGTAACATCAGAACTTATTGTTGTATTTCCATCTGAGATAGAAACAGATTTGATCGATGAAGGAAAACTTGAATTGTCTAATGGATTAGTTCCCCCATTCACTTCAACATAATCTGTATAACCGTCTCCATCGGTATCCACAACATTAATATTTGTCCCGTAAATATTCGTTTCATCATCATCAAACAAGCCATCGCCATCGGTATCGCCTATTACAGTAATCGTGATCGTGGCAGAATTGGAAACATTTGATGCTGTATCGGAAACAGAATAAGTAAATGTGTCTGTTCCTACAAAAGAAGAAGGTGAAGTATAAGAAAATACATTTCCACTTAAACTAATGTTACCACCTAGCGTAGACGTACTATCAAATAAATTAATTGAAAGGGTATTGTTCTCAACATCAGTATCATTATTTAATGCTAGCGGATAATTTTTTAAAATGGCAGTATGTGCACTGAAGCTATCATCCACCGCAACTGGCGATTCATTAACATCTTGCAGCGTTAATGAAAGATTTAAATTAGCGAAATTGCTGTTTTGATCCGACACTTTTAATTCAATTTCATAAACATTATTTTTGTCACTATCTAGCGGTGTTTCATAGTTTGGTGTGTTTTTAAAACTTAACTCACCCGTCGTTCCGTTAATATTAAATAAACTTTGATCAACCCCGCCACTAATGCCAAAACTCAATGACGAACCAACGTCATCATTTGCCTTTGCAAGGTAGCCGGTATTAATCATGTTTTCGTTACTGGTGTGCGTGGTACTACTCGAAAAAACAGGAACTTCATCAACATCATTAACCGAAATAGTTAGATTTAATATTGTATTATTTTTACCATCACTCGCCGTGATATCAACGTTATATAGGTTGTCTGAATTGGTATCGATTGGCGACTCATAATTAAATGTTTGTACAGCCGTTAAAACACCGGTATTTGCGTCTAATGAAAATCGGTTCGCATCATTTCCGGACAACAGATAAGAAATAACATTGCTTTCAGCATCGGTTGCAGTGGCAATATAAATTTCAGTACCTGAGGTAATATTTTCATCTACACTTGCTGACGCTAAACTACTGAAAACAGGCGCTGCATTAACCGAAGAAGAATTCACTTGAATACTCACCTCTGCTTCACTACTGTTTACACCATCACTAACAATATATAAAAAACTATCTGGACCGACATAATTTAATGGAGGAGTATATAATATGGACCCATCACTTTGTAAGCTGAGTGAAGCATTATGCACAGATAAATTATCACTGGGTAATAAGACAGACAATCCGCTTAAACCATTAAAATCAAAATCATTATTTAAAACGGGAATATTAACTGATATATCTTTTATCGTTGAAGCAAAATCTGCTTCTGACCTTGGGCCATCAAAACACAAGGCTGCTTTATCAACATTGATTAACTTTGTTTGCACCAAATCCGTATTATAGGCTGAATAATTATTGTTTCGAAATCGTTTGATTTCATTTTCCAAACTCACAGAATATGGCAAGGTCAAGCTGATACCATTTAAACTTAACACCACAGAACCACTGACATTCATGTTGGTTGCGGCGCACTCACCAAACCGCGAACTAATTGCATTAATTATGGGATAATTCATAGAAGGAAAATCCAAGGTAATTGCAACATTATTCATTGCAGTCGCAAAACCACCTAGTAACATTCCATATTGGCGAGATTCTAATGAGGCACTCAATGATGGAACGAGTGGATCTGCTGACATTGTAGTAAACGGATCAAATCCTAACGCATTCTCGACATTTTCTTTCAAGTAATAAAATCCAATATTGTTCTTTCCAATATTATTTTCCATTATTTTTCGATAAGTCGCAGTTAATGCATGGGTCAATGACGTAATCGAGGCAGTGCTTGAACCGGGTGCTAACAAGCTTTGTAAAACTTCATCTGATTCAAGTGTAATAATTCTCTTTTTTGTAAAATCGGGCTCTGGATCAGATTCATCAATGAATGATCCACCAGATGCTTCAATGAGTAAAACGTCTGGGGTTGCAGATATTGGTAAAACCCAACCGCCAGAGTTATCAGTTGTAGTGCTGCCCAATGAAATTCCCGTTTTGTTGCCCCAACTATCCAATGCATAAACGTCAATCGTCGCAGCGCTAATTGGACCTTTAGTCGCTCCCCCTTTTAAGGTAACACTTGTTGTGTCAAATTCTTGCAGTTTATCTTTGCAGGCAATCAGCATCAAGATCAAACAACTTATCAGTATTCGCAAGAATTGGCTCATTTATGGTGCCTCTTGAAATATCGCAGCACCTGTTACATTGGTTGTGCCACCATTTTCAGACGTTGCTTGCATATTATAGGTAACACCTGCTCCGCTAACGTCACCAGAATCAACAAATCCACCTTGTAATGTACCGCTACCGGATATCGAATTATTACTTTCAACAACGTCCACTGACAACTCGCTTGTGCTAAAACTGGAAGATTGTGAATCGATAGGGATATTGGCTTGCGATCCATGCCACACTTGCTCATTGATGCTCACGTTAACATCTGCATCAACAGTTTGTTTATCAAAGTTTGCCGTCAAATTTGCCGAGCCGAGTATACCGACGTTTCCAAAATTATCTGTAGGTTGTGTATTCCCAATTAACGAATAGGATTTAGTACCCGTAATTGGTAACTGAACGGTGTTCGATCCATCTTGCCCGAGAATCCAATGCATACTGCGATTGGACAAATCAACAGAATGGGTTGTTTCTTCATTTAGTGTCTTAATTGTCTCAACAACATTACCATCTGACCATCTTCCCCAGGATAATCCGGTTTCTGCGTCATAACCAAAGTCATTTAGTACAGACGTACCTTGCTCATACGTTGTATACCCTTCAACCTCATCAGCCAAGCTATTTGTTTGATAGAAACTCGATACCTGATTAGTGTTTTCTATATTCTGGGGAAATACGAATATCATTCCGGCATTACTTTCAAAGCCTAATTGAAAGAATCGGCGTAGTTTAGTAATGGTATAACTATTGTCTTGATTGTCATTATCAACCGAAACGTTGCTCTCACTGTTTGCACTAATTAAACTATTTACGTCTGCGGGCGTATCTAATAACACATCACCCACCTCCAACAACGCAATCGAATCCTCACTAACCTCGCTTGATTCTGGCAGTACAATATTTTCTGTCGTTTGATTTGATACTGGTGTAGAACTTTCAACTGTTGCTGTTTTAACAATTTTGTCCTTTTGTTTTTTGGATCTTATGTTTTTTGACTGTTCAAACGACTTTGCAACTTGTTTACGTTCCGATTTGCTTGCCGCCAATCTATCAAACATTAAAAATTTTGGTGGATTTGGAATTTGTATCGGTTTTATTGCTATCGAATCAACCATAGCGTATTCATTGACTCCAAGATTGAGTTCGCCACCATCATTTGTTATTGCAACACCGCCTTGTGTCACCCCAACATACAAACCATTTAATGTATTTCCCTCACCCCGATTTGCACAATCTTGATTACACATCATGACAGAGTAATCTGTGCCCCGAATTCCAATGGTGGCAACAACCGTCTGTAATTTATAGGATTGTTTATTGGCACGACCAATTGCACCTGTAATTGATCGAATTCCCCCTTCTAATAGTTTGAATTCACTTTTCATGTTATTTTTGTCATAAACATATGCTTTCACTTTTAGTCGACTATTTTCTCTAACAGAGATTTTAGCGCCATCAATAAAACGAACTTGACCTTGTCCTCTTTTTTCAGTTTTTATCACATCACCTTGATATAATTTATAACCACGCTTCGCTCGTTTAATTATGCCTCCTTCATTTATAACGTACACTCGACCAATGATGAAAATGAATACACCAACGGATTCATTCTGTGGTTTCACTTCATCTTCGCTTGCCATACCTGTCTGCAGTGACAACAATAAAATAAGTAGTGTAATGACACATAACACTTGGCTTAACCTATTTATATTGTAATTTTTGTAATTCATATGAATTTTCTAATTGTCAACGAAGAATTGAATTTACTGTAATCATACAACTCAACTGTTGAACTATTTTTCAAATATTCCAATCGCAATGCCAATTCCCATGATTTTCTAAATTTTGTCGAATGCATAAAGGAAAAGTCCAATAACCTTTCATCGCGATTAGTGTTTTTGTAACTAGAATTAAGTAAGCCGGTTGATATCATGATATTTCCTGGAAGGGATTTTATTTTTCCAAACATTGTTGTTAAACGACCACTGATTAACGTTTTTTTATCAAGAGATGTGGAATCTTTTGGCGTATTAACGCCAAACATCGTTGTAATAGCTATGTTATTTATGAATTTGTATCCGGGTTTATAATCAACACCAATACCAGAAAATAGTTGATAAGCGTTACGATATGACAACGCTTCATTAAAACTCACGTAATTGGTACTTAAAAAAAGTGTTCCATAGATTTTATCAAACCAATTGCGTCGGCCACTATAGTTTAATCCTGTTGTTTTACTTGAAATAGCATCATCAATATCAGCACGACTATATCGGATTCCAAAATTGTGATTCAACTGACGACTTATCAATATCCATTGAGCATTCAAGGAATAATTCAAATAATCAACTTGACTAGCAGACTGATTTGAACGTTTTGAAACGGCGGTCGATAAGCGATATAACTGTTTTTTATTTCGTTGATAAGCCAGTGACATACCTGCCAACAAGGAATAATAACTAGAAGCTGACTTTCTGTTTTTTTCGTTTAGGTCAAAGCCATTAAAAGATTCTTTATCAGTGGCACTATTTGCATTACTATCATATCCACCGGACATGCCAACAAAATATTTTACGCCAAATCGAGACGGATTTTCTTTGCGTTTAATAGAGGACAAATACGTTTGCGCCACCCTTTTCACCGGGTTTTTAGGGTTTTTTTCTAATACTTTTAAAAACTCAAGTTTCGCAGGTTGGTATTCATTTACAGCATAATAAGCGCGACCTAAATCTACTCTAGCGCCAACCAAATTGGGATTCATCGCAATTGCTCGTTGCAGTGCGAACACAGCGAGGTTAGGTTTTCCACTTTCCAACGCGGCAACACCCAACAAATAGTCGTATTGCCACCAACCAGCATAATCTACCTCTTTTTTCTCAAGCAAGTGAAACGCTTTACCAAATTCCCCCTGATTTATCATTACGCTAGCTGACTTGAGTAATTTTTTATTATCCGCATAGAGTGGCGTGCTTGTTAGACCAATAACAAGGTATATTAGAGAGATGCAGCAAAAGGATTTCCTTAGAATTGTTTTTAACAATTCAATACAATTTCCCAAAATTTTTCCTTTTTATTAAAGCCTTTTAAAACGTCTAAATTTCCCCAAAGAGAGAATTCCGTTGTATAACTATCGGCAATATGTTCGCATTCGAAACGGAATTAGTTCACACTTTAAAAATACACCGGGGAATCGAGATAGAAAAATATGAGGTAGTTTAGGTTTAACACAATAAACCAGTAACCTTGGAAATTAAATGAAATTTTAGCAATACATTTTTGCTATTTTGGGAAGAGTAAACATATTCGAAAATTGGTATCAGCATCGATGAAACGATACTGATAATATTCATTTGTTAGAAATGATACTTATACAAACCAATTTCAAATTGATTTAAATCATTTGCTGAAACAATAAGATTAGATTTTAATGAACTTCTCTTTATAATATTTCAATTCTTCAATGGATTCACGTATATCATCCAACGCCAGATGCGCCCCACCTTTTGCAAATCCCTGATAAACCTCTGGCGCCCAACGTCGCGACAATTCTTTTAATGTGCTAACGTCTAAATTGCGATAATGAAAATAGTCTTCCAATTCTGGCATACATCTGTGCATAAAACGTCGGTCCTGGCAAATGCTGTTGCCACACATGGGAGATTTCCCTTTAGCTACCCATTGGCTTAAAAAATCAAGGGTCTCTTTTTCTGCCATTGCTTCTGTAAACTGACTTTCTTTGACTCGCGCAGTCAAGCCCGATTTACCATGCTGTTTGGTATTCCAGTCATCCATCCCATTCATTATTTCATCCGACTGGTGAATTGCTATCACAGGACCTTCAGCCAAAATGTTTAACATGCTGTCTGTCACTATTGTGGCAATTTCAATAATTAAATCGTTTTGTGTATCCAAACCGGTCATTTCAAGATCGATCCAAATGAGATTCAAATCATTTTGTGTCATGGGATTTCCTTAATTTTCCAAGCTATCTTTTTTTTAAAATACAGTTTTGATATTAATATGAATGAATAGAGAAATAAATTGAATATAAGATAGTATACTACAAACAGATATTTGAATTTTACTCACGCAATACACTGATTATCTCTATCCCTATGTCAAAACGAAAATTGTCCGAAAAACAACTGCGCCGAACGGAAAACGCGCAACATGACCGCATTAAGCGCGTTAAAAACAATCATCAGGATCTAACGCCGGATATTCTTGGCCCGGAGAAAAAAGGCTTGTTAATTGCCAGCTTCAGAAATACCTATATCGTCAAAACAAAAACAGGTGATTTAATACGTTGCCAAGCAAGGCAAAATCTGGGAAGTATCGTTGTAGGTGATAATGTGGTTTGGCAAAATATAGAGGAAAACAAAGGTGTCATAAGTGCGGTATTGGATCGGAGCTCTTTGTTAGAGCGACCAAATTATTTAGGTAAAACCAAACCCGTTGCAGCAAACATCGACCAAATCCTTATCATGAGTTCCCCTGCACCTGAATTACAAACCAGTCTGATCGATCGCTATCTTGTGAGCGTCGAATTAAATGATATTCGACCCATTATCGTCGTCAACAAAATTGACTTGCTAAGTGAGAAACAATTAGAAGAAATGCAATCAATGTTAAATGAATACGCCAGCATTGGATATGAACTACATTTTGTCACTACATTAACACGCAAAGGAATTAACGAGTTACAGGACACATTAAGAAATAAGGTTTCAGTTTTGGTTGGTAAATCTGGTGTTGGAAAGTCATCAACGATTAAAACCATTTTACCTGACGAGACAATACAAATTGGAGAAATTTCTGAATCAAAAAAACTGGGCCGACACACGACAACAGCGTCACGTTTATATGATTTACCTTTCGGTGGTGCCTTAATAGATTCTCCAGGTGTACGCGATTTTGGATTATGGCATTTGCCAAAAGAAAATATCGCCTTTGGATTTAAAGAATTTCGACCTTTCCTCGGAAGTTGTAAATTTAAAAACTGCACCCATCGTAGCGAACCCCATTGTGCAATTCAATTTGCTGTGGAAGAAAATCAAATATCACTTATGCGTTGGAAAAATTATAGCCAAATTTTCACATCATTGGAAAACAAACCTAAATAGCTATTTCAACAACCTTTGTAACTCCGCTATCTCATCCTTGGATTCGAGCATCAACTCTTTAAAGGCATGATCCCCTAGCTTAAATACAGGAAATTTTTCATAAACCGGTAATTCTTCGAATGAACTAACGCCTAATGGCAACCGATTTTTAACACGATATTCCTGTATATGAGATACCATGATAACGTCTGCGTAATCGGGTTTTTCTGACGGATTTCGAAACCAATCTTCTGAACTCAACACCACATCAATTAAGGCCTGGTCAAAACGCCATTGTTTAACGATCAACGCGCCCAACTTAAATTTATAGGACAATATGAAATCATCTAATAGTTCTTTATCTTTTTTTAAATCGTCGTTACTTTCTGCAAATTGCAAAATTAAGAGTTCACCAATCTCATGAATTAGTCCAGCTAAAATCGCTCGCTCTGGATCAAAACCAGGGGTGATTCTCGCAAGCGTAAAACTTATCGCACCGATTTTCACACTGTGTTTCCACAACTGCTCTACTCTAATGCGAGATGTTGCAGATTTTTTGGTATATAGACGACGAAGGGAAAAACTGGCTACCAAATTTTTTACTGTTTTCATTCCCAATCGAATAATAGCAGCTTGGCAATGCTCAACTGGGACAGCACCTTGATAAAGTGGACTATTGGCAACTTGGATTAATCGACCGGATAAGGGAATATCAGTTTGAATTATTTTTGCAATATCCGATGCATTATAATCCGATTGACTTACCGCTCGTTGAACTCGATTAGCGATGTTAGGCAAACCAGGAAGCTTTAATTTCTTTTCTAGTAGTTGAGTTTTTAACTCTAAGTAAACTGTTTTTTTCTTCTCAGCTAATGACATATTGGTTAAATAACTCTTTAGATAAAATTCCCTTTATCAAACCCGATTTACAAAAACGAAATACTCATATTTTCGATCAAAAAAAGTTACACACTAAACACATTTATTCATACAGCATAAAAACAAATGCACCCGACAAAATATTACCGCGCAAACTATATACTTTGTGTTATGCAATTCCTGCCCCTTGTACGTTAAGGGCACAATATATGCACGATTCTCTCCAATAGTTTATTTTTTGTCAGTTATTCATTGACCACTTAATATTCTATATTTGAGTGTTTAATAAAAAATATTCACTTTAGTTACTATTTATGCGAAATAATTTACCGGTTACAGACAAAGAAATCGAATTTATAGAAGATGTCAAATTGATATCAGTTACTGATCTCAAAGGCAAAATTATCTATGCAAATAAAGAGTTTATAAAAATTTCTGGTTTCTCTGAAGACGAATTATTTGGCGAACCACATAATATCATTCGACATCCTGATATGCCGCCTGAGGCATTTGAAGAAATGTGGTCAAAACTAAAGGCCGGAAATCCCTGGGTTGGAATAGTAAAAAATCGCGCTAAAAATGGTGATTACTATTGGGTATCTGCCTATGTCACGCCTTATTATGAAAAAGGCGAACTAATCGGTTATCAATCTGTACGCAGTAAACCAAAGCCCGAATGGATAACAAGAGCTGAAATACTGTATTCGTTACTTTTAAAAAAGAAAAACAAAATTCGATTTTCGCCTAATCCCATCACCAGTACAGCTGCCATTTCAATGTTAGCATCCTTTCTTGTTGCCTATTCCTTGGTTTATTTTGATCTACTCAATCTCACAAGTGAAATTTTTATTATTTCAATTTTACTCATCTGTAATGTATTAGCGCTTAGCATCGTTGCATGCAAAACCATAAATAAATCGAATCAAGCTGCTTATGAAATTATAGATTCAGCCATTGCACGATATATCTATACAGGAAAATCCAATTACACTGGCCAAGTAAAATTAGCAAAAATGGTTACGGATATGATGTTGGATTTAGTGTTGCATCGTGTATCAGAAGATGCAAAACGCATTAATAATGTATCTTACGCAACAAACGGAATTTCAAAAATAAGTTTGCTGGGAGTGCAAGCACAAAAAGATGAAATCGTCAATGCAAGAGTAACAATGGAAAGTGCAGCTAGCGCCATTTCTGAAGTTCACGCAGGTGCAGAAAAAATTGTGGAAACCATCAGTATCGCAGCTCACACCGCAGCATCGGGACGTGATTCTATGTTAGCAATGGCAAATTCATTTTCGGATGTTTTAAATTCACTCGATTCCACTGCAAACACCTTAAGTAAATCTCGCGATGTTGCCAAACAAGTCACTGCTGCGACGTCGTTGCTGAGTGAAATCGGTAAAAAAACAGAATTGTTAGCACTAAACTCTGCTGTTGAAGCCGCTAGAGCGGGAGAATATGGTAGAGGTTTCGCAGTGGTAGCTGACGAGATCAGAACATTAGCGAAAACAAGCCATGATTCTGCTGCTCGCATTAACGATTTATTCGCAGATTTATCAACCGCAATTGACACCAGTGTTGAACAAATGCAGGAAACGAAAAACCTCGCAATTAGAAGTTCTGAAAAAGCAGAAGAAAATTCTAAAGAAGTGGCTGAAATTGCAAACCAAGTTGGTGTCGTGGAATCATCGGCAAAAATAATCGATGAAACCACCAAACATCAAAGTGACTTAAGCGATAGTATTACACGCAGTTTAACTAACTTGGATGCAGTTGCGGATCAAGCCATTATGGCGGCTAGGCAAGCCAATGATGCCAGTGAAAATCTATTGGAATTAAGTGAGGGCTTGGAGAGTTTGTTACATCAATTTGATGGGACTTATGAAAATTTAAATAAGAACATGAACCCAAAAAAATCAATGAACAATCAAAGCCAAATTATAAACGACTCTTCAGTTGAACTATTCTAGCCCGCATTTCTCACAGGATTCACGAATTCTCACTTGATTCTTGATCTCTCAATTGATTTTTTTGGGTTTAACAGACATCATTGTTATTCTCAACAACAATGTCTTTTTCAGTTATCCACTAACAATCAACTTATAATACAGTTAATCTAAATAATTAGGGCAATATATTTGAAGTGAACTCTATATTGTCAATCCATGCCGCGTTTTCACCCACATCCAAATATTGATACTTTTCATATACAAATTGGATCGTGTGCAGTCCTTCGCTAAGGTTTATAATGCTGGATCCACTATCATCACTGTCATAGGAAAAAACAAACGAATTATCAACATAAACTAACAAATCACTGCGAAAACTCGAAGACAAATGATAGTCAAAACTCAGCTCACCCGCCACGGTATAGAGTGCAAATTCGACTGCAGCAAATCCTGCTTGATTTCCACCAATTGTTTGTGATCGAAAGCTTTTCTCACCGTCAGTCGCATTTGTATCATCAACTATCCAACCACGTGAATAATCTGTCGGTACATACCAATTTATCGGATTCCCGTCTTCAAATGACTGACTGTATTGGCTTACCATTTCTGGTAATGAAGTAATATCTTGCGGATCAGTTTGAAACTGGTATTCCACAAAATTAGTATACTCATCCAAATCTGAATCAATTGTTGCATCATTTGAGTCATTAGGATCCAGATTATTTGTGACTTCCCAACCATCGGTCATACCATCAAAATCAGAATCTTTCTCCAGAGGATCTGTAAAATACTGAGATTCATCATCATCTAATAAACCATCATTGTCATCATCAGAATCTGCATTATTTCCGATTCCATCGAAATCGGTATCAATACTTTCCGTTTCGTCCAAGGGAAAGGCGTCATCTACATCATCAACATTGTCATTGTCGTCATCTAAGTCGATATTATCCGTTTCCCCATCACCATCCGTATCAGGATAAGCAATGAATTTTATGCTGTCTATCCATGCGGCATTTTCTCCCTCGCTCGTGTATCTATATTTGTCATAAACAAATCGAATTTCATGCATTCCTTTACTCAATTCAATTGTTCTAACACCTTCATCACTACCATCATATGTACCAACCAAATCATCATCAACATAGATGGTTAATTCGCTAAAAACACTGGAAGATAATTTAAAATCAAAACTTAGTTTTCCCGCTGCAAAGTTTGCATACCATTCTATTGCGGCAGTCCCAGCGTCATTTTCTCCAAATAGTGCTGATCGTAAACTTTTTGCACCATCAGTAGCATAGCTATCACTGATTATCCATGAATCAGTGTATCCCTTGCCAACTGGAAAATACCAGTCGCTGGGAATTTCGTTCTCGAATGACTCAGAATAAGAGATAATCATCTCGGGAAAAGAATTTTCATCCTGCGGATCTGTGTTTATCCGATATTCTTCCAGATTGGTGTAGCTATCTTCATCTGCATCCAAATGGGCATCATCTGCATTGTTGCCATCAAGATTGTGTTGCACTTCCCAACCATCAGGCATGTTATCTTCATCGGTATCAGAATTTAATGCATCAAGGGAATATTGCGATTCATCCCCATCCAACAATCCATCATTATCCGTATCCGCGAGTAGCGGATCGGTACCTAGTTCATATTCCATCAAGATGCTCGCACCATCTTCATCACTATCTGTTTCTGCATCACTCGCTAACAAGGGATTGTAATCATTGTCGATCTCCCATCCATCGGGAACGCCATCGTCGTCCGTATCAGATTTTATGGGATCAGTGAAGTGAATCGTTTCTTCGTCTTCGTCACTCAGGCCATCGCCATCATCATCCAAATCGGCATTGTTACCCACCAAATCACCATCCGTGTCAAGGTGTTCATCTGGGTTTGTTGGAAAGGCATCGGATGCATCCACAACACCATCATTATCATCGTCAGTATCGATGTAATCTATTACACCATCTTCATCCGTATCGGCAGGAGTGAAAACAATATTATCTATCCATGCGGCATTTTCTCCGTCACTGGCGTAACGATACTTATCATAAACAAATCGTATTTCGTGCAAACCTTCACTCAATTCTATTGTTCCTGTACCTTTGTCATAATAATCAAAAGTACTAACCAATTCGCCATCGAGATAAACATATAATTCGCTAGAAGAACTTGATGATAATCGATAATCAAAGCTTACCTTCCCTGAAATAAAATTTTCATACCAAGCTATTGCTGCTTTTCCTCCTTGATCGGGAGCAATTGACGCTGATCGAAAATTCTTGTTTCCATGCGTTGGATAACGATCATCTATATACCAACCTTTTGCATACTCAGAAGGAACATACCAATCAAGTGGCACACCCGCTTCGAAAGATTGGTGATATGCGGAAATGATTTCTGGATAATCTAAAATGTCTTGAGGATCTGTTTTTAATCGGAACTCATCCAAATTAATGAATCCATCTCCGTCAGTGTCGATCAACCCATCATCTACATTATTTGGATCCAAGGTATTTTCCAGCTCCCAATTATCTGTCACTCCATCGCCGTCTGAATCCTTATTAAAAGGATCTGTTCCATTTGAAACTTCATCGTTATCAGATAAGCCATCATTATCGTCATCAAGATCCGCATTATCTCCAATACCATCTTCATCATTGTCTTCACTTTCGTTTATATCCAAAGGAAAGTCATCATCATAATCATCTACGTTGTCATTATCATCGTCATCATCAATATAATCGAAAATGCCATCTTCGTCAGTATCAATAAATTGCAATGCTGGATCATTGGGGAAATCATCGTGATTGTCACCAATGCCATCGTCATCACTGTCATGGGTCTCTGAGGAATCTGTCGGGAATTTATCAGCATTATCTCCAACACCATCATTATCCGAATCAAGGTATTCTGATGCATCTTTCGGAAAGACGTCTTCATCATCGACAACACCATCGTTATCATCATCCAGATCGATATTATCTTTTTCTCCGTCTCCATCGGTATCGACATAAGCGTGAAACTGAACATTATCAATCCAGACCGCATTTTCTCTACCACTTGAATTATGATTTTTCTCGTAAACCAATCGTAGCGAATGCACTCCTTCTAAAAGTGCCAGCGTAAACGTACCTTGGTCATTGCTATCTAAGGAGTCAATTAACTCGTCGTCCAAATATATTAATAAATCATTCGAGGAACTTGATGACACGGTATAATCAAAGCTTAGCTCACCTTCAGAAAAGTATTCAAACCATTCAATAACAACTTCCTCACTATCATTGTTTTCTAAAATTGAAGTGCGAATACTTTTTTCACCATCAGTGACATAATGTTTATCTGTCACCCAGCCAATTTTATATGCTGGTGGCAAGAACCATTGTTGTGGTATTCCATTTTCGAAAGACTGAGAATATGACGATAGTAATTCAGGTTGTGAATCCATATCGTGTGGATCTGTCTCTAGTCTATATTCCTCAATATTGATAAAACCATCTAAATCGGAATCCAATTGGGCATCGTCTTGTGAATTTGGATCTAATTGATTATCCACTTCCCAGCCATCTAAAATTCCATCTTCATCCGTATCTGATTTTATTGGATCGGTTTGATATTGTGACTCATCACCATCCAATATACCGTCATCATCCGTGTCTGCAACGCCTGGATCAGTGCCCATTTCAAACTCAGAAAGATTATCCGCATTATCATTATCACTGTCATCGCTTGCGTCACTTCCATCAAGTGGGTCAAATCCATTTTGTACTTCCCATCCATCATTAATACCATCAGAATCACTATCCAATAATAACGGATCGGTAGAATAAACCTCTATTTCATCGATATCGCTTAAGCCGTCTTCATCATCGTCTAGATCAGCATTATTGCCAATACCATCGCCATCGGTATCCACCGTTTCTTCCGGGTCAGTTTTAAAAGCATCATCAATGTCAAAAACTCCATCATTGTCATCATCGATATCTTTAATATCAATCAATCCATCGGAATCAAAATCTCTTGGGCTCGCTGTGACAAATCGACTGCCATGAACCGTAACACCACAAGTAGAACTCGTTTTTGAGAACGTTATAGTGGCTTCAATATTTTGGGAGTCGACAAATTTGGCCGATATCGAATAACTGGACCCTGGTGAACTACTACCCGCAGAAAATGTTGTAGAGTCACCTTCATTAATTGTGACAAATGTCGCTCTATTGGTAACGGTTCCAGTAACCGTACAATATGGTCCAATCGCTTTATATGAATATTCAACGATTAAACCAAGTATTATTGAGCTATTCCCGTCAACGATAAAAGAGATGTCCCCATCCCAATGACCGGGCAGCGGCCTACCATCAGTGGGCAATGGCGTGTTTGGGAACTCATCTGCGATGTCCTGCAAACCATCATTGTCATCATCCAAATCAGCGTTATCCCCTATTCCATCACCATCATTATCTTTACTTTCATTTGCATCCAAGGGAAAAGCATCATCAATATCGGCTACACCATCATTATCATCATCAGGATCGACGTTGTTATCTAAACCATCTCCATCTGTGTCAACCGCCGGTAAGTTAGGATCATTGGGAAATGGATCAGTATTGTCACCAACACCATCACCATCACTATCTATAGTTTCGGAAGGATCATTGGGAAACGCATCGCGGTTATTGCCAACTCCGTCTTTGTCCGTGTCTTGACTCTCTGAGGCGTCCTGAGGAAATGCATCTTTGTTATCGCCCACACCATCACTGTCACTATCCATGGTTTCAGATGGATCGTTAGGGAATACATCAGCGTTATTACCGACACCGTCTTTATCTGTATCTTCACTTTCTGTGGGATCCTGATCAAATTCGTCTTTATTATCTCCTACGCCATCTCCGTCAGTATCGATGCTTTCAAGTGGATCATTGGGGAATGCATCACTATTATCGCCAACATTATCGGCATCGGAGTCTTTTGTCTCTGTCGCATCGTTAGGAAAAGCATCACTATTGTCACCAACACCATCTCCATCGCTATCTGTCGTCTCTTGTGGATCATTTGGAAATTCGTCTTTATTGTCACCGACCCCATCCGCATCGGAATCTTGGCTTTCAGTCCCATCATTCGGAAACGCATCACTATTGTCACCCACACCGTCACTGTCAGCATCGTGAGTTTCATTTGGATTATTGGGCAACGCATCAGCGTTGTTGCCCACGCCGTCGTTGTCGCTATCCATTGATTCTAACGGATCAGATGGAAATGCATCTTTGTTATCCCCAACACCATCCGAATCGGAATCAACACTTTCAGTTTCGTCTAAAGGGAATGCATCAGCTTCATCCAAAACGCCATCATTGTCATCGTCTGTGTCAATTTCGTCTCTAATACCATCTCCATCGGTATCCCGGTGAAACCGGGTTGGATCATTTGGAAAAAAATCTGCATTATTGCCAACACCATCGCCGTCAGAATCAGCAGATTCTGTGGGATCATCCGGAAAAGCATCACTGTTGTCACCAACACCATCTGAGTCGGAATCAATTGACTCTGTAGGGTCGTTAGGAAATTTATCAGTATTATCTCCAACGCCATCTAAGTCAGTGTCTAGTGACTCTAGTGGATCATTTGGGAATTTATCACTATTATCCCCAACTCCATCGTTGTCTGTGTCCGACGATTCGGATGCATCGTCAGGAAACGCATCATTTTCATTTACAACACCGTCACCATCACGATCGCGCTCTTCAACGCTAGACTTATCTTCACAGACAATTGAAATCTCTATGTCTTGATTTAACGTACCCGACGTAGAGTCTAAATTAACTGTATTTTCTGCAATTTGAATCTCACAATTTTGATTATCCGGCTGAGACAAAATTTTAATTTCAAATTCTGAGCCTGATACAAGACCTTCTGGAAATTCGAATGAGTCATCGTCATTGCTAATGCTTATGGATTGATTATCATTTAGCTGGATTTCAAGTTCTCCATCAATACCACTGATAGCCCCTTTTATTTTAAATTCTTGATCTGATTTTGATTTGGAATCGCCGTCGGAAGGATTATCGCTACTACACGAAAACAATACGGTGAAAACACAAACTAATAATAAACGTGTCATTGTGACAAGTTTCATAAAATTCCTCCGAGAATTTTGGATATTTTTATTTACATTACCGCTGACAAATATTTTTTTACATTCTTCCAATACATTCACAACAATAAAAATTCATTATTCAAACATTGTCGAACCGAAAAGACTGCAATTTGAATGTGATGTATTAGCAATAGTGTTAGAAGGACAATTAAAAAAAATAAACAAAAATAATTTAAGATAGGGATTTGTTATGAAATCGTACGATAATCAATCTACCTGCACCGACATAAACTCACCAAATACATTTTATTTTTATCTTATACCATCAAGAAAAAAGCAATAACTCAAGTTAGCTTCTAGTGAGGCGCCAATAATTAAAGCTTGAGCGATCCAAATTATATCTGCATTTAAAGTGTTAAGTGAATTATTAACCATAATATTTTTAGAATTTTATCGCTTAGACTTTTTTAATACAAGCTCCTGTAAGTACGTATAACAGTAGCGAATTTTGCAATAACTTAGTCACTGTGTAGTTCCCTCCGCCCATTATTTGTTTAAATTACACACTTTTATTCCTAATTTGTTTAGCTTCACTGTATAATTTCTCGCGTTTGTCCATCTACAACTTTTGTCAACTTACTAAACCTAATCGAAAATAGATATGATCATTATATGATCTGTATTCAATCAATAGATTATCAATGGCGAAAATATATGATTCTTAATCTGAACAATGCATTCAAAATAATTCAAAACAAAATTATTCATAGGGAAAAAAGAAAACAAAAAAGCCATCTGATCGACCTTACTATGACTGAATTAGTAAAATACTCAGCTGTTTTCTTACTAATTTCAATACTAGTCGCCTGTGGCAATGGTCACAAAAATGAAGACAGTACGCTAGTTGTAAAAAGTATCCCAATCCCTGAATTATCATCATTACAAAACGATGTGGTTGTTACGGTAAAAATTGGAAATCAAGAATGCACCTTAAGCTTGACGAATGAAAATCGACTTAGTGGTATCTGTGAAAATTTCGCGTTGGGCACCTACGATTATTCAGTTGATTATTATTACAAGGTCAACAACATATTACTGGCGGACGCGAAAGGCTCGCTAACATTTATAGCCGGTGAACGAACCGTATTGGACATTACTAATCTAAGGTTAGATCATGATCTGGATGATGACGGATTCAGTAACCTACAAGAAATAATCAGCCATACAAATCCACAAGAAAAAAATAGTGTACCACAAGAAGTCGCAAGTATTTCTATCGATAAAGCCATCAATGATTTTATCGAAGGAAAAACACATCAATTGACCTGGAAAATTTCCGACTTACAAGGCAATGATTTTAACGAAGCGCCACTCCAATGGACAAGCTCTAACGAAAACGTCGCAACTGTGGACAGTTCTGGATTAATCTCTTTTCTCGTTTCTGGTAGTGCGACGATTACGTTAAAAGATCCGTTCTCCGACAAGCTTGACACTATTGACATCGTCGTAACCGCCGAAAAATCCAATGATGAACCTGATATAATCATTGATAATAAAGCACCTGTTTTTAACACACCAACTAGTACTAGTCATAAAGAAAATACCACCGTCATCACCACGATATCAGCAAGTGACGAAAACGATGACGAATTAACTTATTCAATTTCGTCAGGAGATGACGCAAATTTATTTACTATTGACAATCGTACCGGAGAATTAAGTTTCGTTACTTCACCCGATTATGAAAATCCGATCGACTTGAACACTGATAATGTGTATCAGCTAGTAATTGATGTGAATGATAAGACGGTAGCAACATCCTTAAACTATAGCATCACTGTTATTGATGTTGTTCAAACACCAAATATTATAATCTCTCCAATGGATGGAATTGATTTTGGAGATAATCGATTTGAGGTTAAATTCTCTTTAGATCGTAACGATTGCAACATCGATCAAAATCGAATGGTGAATTGTGGGGAGTTTAATCTGACAGAACACAGTTATGCTCTAGAATATAGTCATATCGATTCAGGAAACTCATTTGCAACTGCATCGGGCACATTTACAATTCTAGAAGATCAAGTTGAAGCACCGGTATTAAATCCCCTAATTTATACTAGCGATTATGACGCTTTTATCTTTCCTGATGAACTCAATACGATAGTAATACAAAATGAAATTCGGGTTGGCGAAAATACAACTTTTACAGTAGAACTAAAAGAAAGTGAACAATCTCGAATTGCCATTGCGATTGACGATAACAGTTTACAATGCGCCATTGAAGACAATTCCTTTGTCACCTTGGATGGGGCAAGTTTATCTGCAACCAAAGAAGGTACAACCAATTTAAATTGTCTTTACGGTGAATTGTCCTGTAGCACACCAATTACAATTTTACCTGCCATATTACAGAGTATCAATTTGGATTCACCAACGCCTTCGTTAATTGCGGGAGAAGAGTTGATAATTAATGCATCGGGAAACTATTCTGACGAAACTGTTAAAAACATCAATGCAGAAGTAGTGTGGCTATCTGGTGACGACGCCATTTTCGAAGTTGTAATTGTGAACTCCGATGTAAAGCTCATTGGTAAATCTGAAGGTTCAGCAAAACTCAGTGTATCATTAAATGGCATTACAACTGAAGTAAGCGTAAATGTCACAGCGAACGACAAAGTACTAGCAAAATTGTATATCCATCCCCACGACGTTAAGATGGTAGCGAATAGTAAGGAATCCCTTCGGGTAGTCGGAATATACACAAACAATACCAGTGAAGACTTAACTAATCAGGTAAGCTGGCGTAGCATGGATGATTCCATAATTAGCGTGAGTAATGAAGCTGGCAGCAATGGATCCATTGCTGCATTAACCGAAGGCCAAACAATTCTAGAGGCATCGCTCAACGGAATAAGTCATGGAATTCCAACCACTGTTTTTGAAAGCAGTATCAAATCAATCGACATTAGTTTACACCATACACTTCGATCACCCGAAGATACATTCGCTGTCGGTACCAGTTTCAGATACAAGGCTATCGCAACTTTTACGGATGATTCTACCCAAGATATTACACAATCTGCCAGCTGGGGGAGTACAGATCATACGGTATTTACGGCGTTTAATATGGATAAAGGAAAAGTGACCGCCATTGGAGAAGGAACCGGACTCATCACCGCCTCGTTTAGTAATAAAGTCGGTGTAATCGTTTTAAAGGCCATTAATTCGCAACTAGACTCAATATTTTTTACTTATAATGAACCGCTTATGCCAATTGGATTAGAAGCAGACAATCAAATTTCCACAAATTTTTCAATTGCATCAGTACTAAGAGAAATTAGAGAAAACGTACTTTGGTCCTCGAGTGATACAAATGTCGCTGAAGTCGATACAAATGGAATTGTTACTGCAAAAAACGTTGGCACCACAAAAATTACTGCTAGTTTGCTTTCGAAAACGGCTCAATATGATTTGACAGTCGACAATTCCAAGCCATCGACTTCAAACATAGTAACTGTTCTTGACATTCCCGCTATGGATGTTGGAATCGGTCGTACGCAGGCTCTAGCGGTACGATCAACCTATGATAATGGTGAAGAATATGATATTTCAGATCAAGCAACATGGATTGTTGAGGATGATACTTTAGCTGCCATTACAACACTTGGATCCACCATTGGCAGTCGTGGTGTTGTCTCGGGATTAATTGCGGGAGAAACACAAATAAAAGCACATTTTTTTGGTGAAACCGTTTCGGAATTGCTCATAGTAAAAAATGAAGATTGTGGATCTGGCGCACTAGCCATTTCGAATTTAGAATTGCCAATCGGCCTCGATACGGACTCATTATTGGAAGCTGAAATGACGGGAAAAGTTTCTTACACTGGTGAATATTCTCAATTGACAAAACCTGGCATCGCATTGCAATTTGATATGGGTGAAATTTTATTTTCTTCTGTCAAAGCGCTTCCATCACCATATTCTAAAGATTGTACACTCGAATTTAGTGTGTCAATTCCTTCTGGACTGGAGATAGAACAAGCTACCGGGGTTGATACGTTTGTAACTGACGGTGTGCAAGGCACTTTCTCATTAAATTTCCGAATTCTAGATGATGCGATATCTGTTGATGATCAATGGAATGATAGCCCAGGTTCAAACATTGTTAACCAAGATGTTGTCATGTTTTAGAAAGATGGGCGTCATGACAGTCAACTTACTAACGAATTGGTGGAAAGGAATACTAAGTAATTTAATCCTGTGGACAACAGGGATGTTGTCTTCAAGTCTACACGGATGTATTTATGACGTGGATTAAAGTGTTTAGTATTCCTTTCCACCAATTCGTTAGTAAATATCATAGTTGGACCGCCGGCAGTGCTGAATATAATTTAGTAATCCCATGCAGGCTTAGTTCCTTGTTCTCTTAACCGAGAACTAAAGTTACTATTACCGTGATCTCGGCAAAACCTATGCGAGCCTCTCCAGCACAGTTAGTCCACATTGCTCATAGGATTCACTGATTCCCACATGATCCTAAAAACCGCAGTTGACCGCTCTATAAATTGATAAGTCGCGGTATCTAAAAACATTTTATGATTTTTTTTTGATATCACCCATTTGGTGGCCCCACGCTACACAAGTTTAGAATGCAAGGCAGCGCTTATACTTCCTTGAGTTGCTGCATTAGTGCGTCGATGCGTGTCAAACTAATTTAATAAGACTTGTCTAGGATAACAGAAAGGCACAAAGTTTAATGGTCGCCAGAAAGCTGAGAAATTATCTTTTTTAACTAAGTCATCGTATTAGCACAAATTGCCATAAGTGTGCCGGGAAAAATACCAAGCGCTAATATCATCAAACCATTGAGGCTCATCACAGCTCGCATATCGGAACTTGCAATAATAGGCTCTTCATTGTCCGCTTTATCAAAATACATGAGTTTAATGACACGAAGATAATAAAACACACCCACGATTGAGAATACCACTGCAGTAATTGCTACCCACATTAAATCTGCACTAATTGCAGCCTCAAGCACGGCAAGTTTTGCATAAAAACCTAAGGTCGGCGGAACACCTGCCATAGAAAACATGATGATTAGCATAATAAAAGCAAACCAAGGGCTTCTATCGTTTAGCCCTTTAAAATCTTCCAGGTTTTCTGCCTCAAATCCCGATCGGCTTAATAGGATTATCATACCGAAACCACCGAGACCCATTATTGCGTAAGCGATGGTATAGAACATCGCAGATGAATATCCTTCCGGTGTGCCAGAAAGAATTCCAAGGAACAAGAATCCCATATGCGCAATTGTGGAATAGGCTAACATGCGTTTTATATTGGTTTGTGCAATAGCGACAACATTTCCAACCACCATCGATAACACAGCAAGAACGATTAAAAAGTCTTGCCAATATAAATGCAAATCCCCCATACCTTCAGCTAATAATCGCATTACCATTGCAAATCCAGCGATTTTTGGTGCAGTACCAATGAATAAGGTAACGGCGGTTGGCGCCCCTTGATAAACGTCGGGGATCCACATATGAAACGGAACAGCACCAAGTTTGAACGCTAATCCGACAATAACAAATACAACACCCATTAAAAGCACCAAATCTTTTTCTTGTAATTGTGCAATGTGATCTGCAATGATTTTTAGATCCAAACTACCTGTCGCGCCATATATCATAGACATGCCGTATAACAACATGCCTGACGCAAGTGCACCTAATACAAAGTACTTCATGGCTGCTTCTACAGCGACTGAGGAGTCACGTTGAAGCGCCACCAAGGCGTAAAGTGATAAGGATAATAATTCTAACCCGAGGTAAATTGTCAGCATGTTGTGAGCCGATATCATTACCATCATGCCTAAAACGGCAAACAAGACTAGGACAAAAAATTCCCCGCGGAACAATTTACGATCCACTAAGTACTCTCTTGAATACACTATGACACCAGCGGTAATGAGATAAGTGAACATCTTTAACACAGTACTCATTTGGTCATTTATAAAGGTTCCAGCAAGTACAACCTCTGGTTGACTTGGCATGCCAACAAAACTCAAAACACCGGCAAAAGCCATTGTTGCTAAAGACAATAAATAAGAGATGTAACGATTTTTGTCTGTTAAATACAGATCAATAATGAGTATCGCACATGCCATTGAGAGGACAAATATCTCAGGAATTAATGGCGCAAATTCAGATAACGCTACAGTCATTTTAATGTCTCTAACCTTTTAATTGGTATCAATTAACTCAATATTTGGGATTGGTAATATGTGCTAACAAATTATCAACACTTGCATGCATCACTTCCAACAATGGGTTTGGCCACACACCCAGAAGTATTACAAAAAATGCTAAGGATCCCAAAATAATAAATTCTCGTGTATTTACGTCTGTTAATTTGGCAACGTTTTCATTTGCAACTTCACCAAACACAACACGTTTGATCATCCACAATGTATATGCTGCTCCGATAATTAGTGTTGTCGCCGCTAAAAATGCAATCCAAAAATTAGCTTTAACAGAACTGAGGATAACCATAAATTCCCCAACAAAACCGGAAGTACCAGGTAACCCAACATTTGCCATGGCAAACAGAACGATGAATCCTGCAAATATGGGCATGGTATTAGCAACGCCGCCGTAGGCGGAAATTTCTCGGCTGTGCATTCTGTCATACATCACACCAACACATAGGAACAACGCACCGGAAACAAATCCATGGGAAATCATTTGCACCATAGCGCCTTCCATTCCCATTGCTGCGCCTTGCATGCTGCCACCATTTTCATAAATGCTAAATGCGATAAAGAATCCTAGGGTGACAAATCCCATGTGAGATATGGATGAATAGGCAATGAGTTTTTTCATGTCATGCTGTGCTAAGGCAACAAAACCGATGTAAACAATAGCAATCAAGGATAATAAAATAATAAACCAATCTAACTCTCCACTAGCGCCTGGCGTAATTGGTAAACTAAAACGAAGGAAACCATAAGCACCCAGTTTTAACATAATGGCAGCTAGTATCACTGAACCACCGGTTGGCGCTTCAACGTGGGCGTCAGGAAGCCAAGTGTGTACTGGCCACATGGGCACTTTTACGGCAAAGGCAATTAAGAATGCGAGGAAAATAAATATTTGTTCGTTTTTGGTTAATGCTAAGTCATGAAAATCAAGCACACCGAAATTGCCAGAAAGTGTAAACATGTATATTAGAGCGACTAACATGAATACCGAACCCAGAAAGGTATAAAGGAAAAACTTTATGGTTGCATAAACCCGTCGTGGCCCACCCCACTTACCTATGATTAGGAACATGGGTATCAACATGGCTTCCCAAAAAACGTAAAACAAAATGGAATCTAACGCGGAGAAAACACCAATCATTAATCCTTCCATAATCAGGAAAGATGCCATGTACTGTGCAACTTTTTCTTGAATAACTTGCCACCCTGCCGCAACCACCAATATGGTAGTGAACGACGTTAGCAAAATTAGAGGCATGGAAATGCCGTCAATTCCGAGATGGTAATGAATATTAAACGCTTCAATCCATGGCATTTTCTCCACGAATTGCATATCAGCGGTACCAACATCAAATCCGGTATATAAAGGAATGGAAACCAAAAACGTTAATACAGAAACAATCAGTGCAATTAATCGCGCTAGATTTGGGCTTCTATCACCTGCCGCAGCAAGGACTGCAATACCCCCCACAATGGGAAGCCAGATGACAAGACTTAGCAATGAAAAATCTGAAAACATTCAATCAATCCTTTTTGTGACCCAGTTTCTTTAAACGATAAATATCCAGCTTAATAAAAATGTCAGCCCTATAATCATTGCAAACGCATAGTGGTAGAGTAATCCAGACTGAACCAATTTTGCGGTTCCTGACCACCAGGCAACTGCCCTCGCTGTACCGTTTACGACAAGGTCGTCTATTATTTTTACGTCAAACACTTTCCATAAATAATTACCAATAAAACGAAACCCACCGGCAAAATATTTATCATTAAAGTCATCGCAACCATACTTGCGATCGAGGATATCGTACACCACTTGATATTTTTCTTTCATGTCTGCAGCAATGGATGGTTTTACCATGTATATGTACCAAGCCGTACCAAGCCCTGCCATGGCAAGGAAAAATGCGGGGCCCATCATGCCATGTGTTATAAAACCCATTGCGCCTGTAAAATGTTCACCTACGATTGCTAGCGTATCATGTTGTTCGAATACAACTAGAGAGCTTCCGAAATAGTCACCAAATAACATTGGACCGATTGTCATACCTCCGATAAAAACCGACGGAATCGCCAAGAGTATGAGTGGAATGGTAACCACCAATGGGCTCTCTTTTAAATGGGATTTCGTATGATCATCCATTCGCTCTTTTCCATGAAAAACGAGGAAAAACATTCGGAAACTGTATAGTGCGGTAACGAATACACCTAATAATACTGCGATGTAAGCGAATCCAGATCCTGCTAATTCAGAATGATTAACTGCTTCTATTATCGAATCTTTTGAGAAGAAACCAGATAAGCCAGGGAAACCAATCAATGCGAGTGAACCAATCAAGGAGGTCCAGTAGGTGATGGGCATGTATTTTTTCAAACCACCCATTTTCCGAATATCTTGCTCATGGTGCATGGCGATAATGACAGAGCCAGCCGCTAAGAATAGTAACGCTTTAAAAAATGCATGTGTCATTAAGTGAAATAATCCGGCTGCATAAGCCGATGCCCCTAAGGCAACCACCATATAACCCAATTGCGATAATGTAGAATATGCAACAACCCGTTTGATATCGTTTTGAATAAGACCTAAGAAACCCATGAACAACGCAGTGATCGCACCAATTACCATTACGACACTCAATGCCGTTTCAGAATATTCATATAAGGGTGACATTCGTGCAACCATGAACACACCTGCGGTTACCATTGTTGCTGCATGAATTAAAGCAGAAATGGGCGTTGGACCTTCCATCGAGTCCGGTAACCAAACATGTAACGGTACTTGTGCTGACTTACCCATTGCACCAATAAACAATAAGATGCAAATTAATGTCATTACATTCCATTCCCAACCAGGAATGACTTCAATCTTTAACTCGGCAAAATTACCTGCCGTGCTAAATACATCGTTGTAATCCAGGCTTCCGAAATACATAAGAATGACAGCAATGCCAAGTAGAAAACCAAAATCACCTACCCGATTAACTAAAAATGCTTTCAAATTTGCATAGATAGCAGTTTCTTTTTTAAACCAAAATCCAATGAGGAGATAAGAAACCAATCCAACTGCTTCCCAACCAAAAAACAGTTGCATGAAGTTATTGGCCATTACCAGCATTAACATGGAAAACGTAAATAACGATATGTAACTAAAAAAGCGTTGATAACCCGGATCATCCTTCATGTACCCAATGGTATAAATGTGAACCATTAAGGAAACAAACGTCACCACTATCATCATCATGGCAGTTAAGTTATCAACCAGAAAACCCACTTCGAATGTGACACCATCACTCATACCCCAGACATAAACCGCGCCATTAAATGCGGCAGCACCATCCAGCACATGATGTTTGAATACAAGACAAGAAAGTAAAAATGAAATAGCAACACCAATATTGGTAATCCAATGAGCGCCTGCTCTCCCAATTTGGTTTCCAAATAAACCCGCGATGATTGAACCAATCAGTGGGGCTAAAATTATGGCAAGATAAATTTTTTCCATGCTTTTTCTCGAATTTAGCCTTTCAAGGTATCCAATTCACTAACATTAATGGTTTGTCGATTTCGAAATAAGACCACTAAAATTGCCAATCCAATTGCGGCTTCAGCTGCGGCAACCGTTAAAATAAAAAATACGAAAATTTGACCAGCGGTATCGCCAAGATAATGAGAAAAAGCAACAAAATTTAGATTAACTGCTAATAACATTAACTCAATGGACATTAATATAATGATGATATTTTTCCGATTAAGGAAAATACCCGCCATACTGATGCAGAACAGGACAGCACCTAAAATGAGAAAGTGCGAAAGTGATAGCATGTAGTTCCCTCAACCTCTAAATTTGTGACGTTATAAATTTATATTCGTCAAGTTTCGTTCTTTTTTTCTGCCGGCATCTTAACGATCCGAACTCGATCTTCAGGTTTAACATAAACCTGGTCTTCTACTTGTATAAACTTGCTGTGGCGTTTTTCCCGTAATGTAATTGCAATCGCTGCAACAATTGCCACCACCAATATGACTGCTGCCAATTCAAATGCATAAACATATTCGGTATATAAAATGCGTCCCAATTCTTTTGTGTTACTGTAATCTGCGCCATGTGCAACTGGATTCGGAATTTGCTCTAATCCAAATCGAGCGGGCCCTACCACCATGACAATTTCTATCACTACGATTATGGCGATCAACACACCTAAAGGTAGATAGCGAGTAAAGCCTTCTTTAAGTGGTGCTAAGTTGATATCCAACATCATGACAACAAATAAGAACAGCACCATAACTGCACCCACATAAACAAGCACAAGGGTAATCGCTAAAAATTCAGCCTCTAATAGTATCCAAATACCAGCACTGGTAAAAAATGCCAACACTAAAAATAAAACCGCTTTAACCGGGTTACGAATTGTGATTACCATTGTGGAAGCAGCAATTAACACTGCTGAAAACACGTAAAACAAAACGACTTCAATATTCATAATATTTTCGATTACCCAATTTTATCTGTAATTTGCGTCAGCAGTTCTGTCTGCCGCAATTTCTTTTTCATATTTGTCGCCAATGGCAAGCAGCTTATCTTTGGTCATTATATTCTCGCCACGTTTTTCAAAAATATACTCAAACTCTCTGGTCTCAACGATGGAATCTACCGGGCATGATTCTTCACAAAATCCACAATAGATACATTTAAATAAGTCAATATCATAGCGGGTAGTTCTTCGCGTACCATCCGCTCGCTCTTCAGAATCAATGGTGATAGCCAATGCAGGGCACACGGCTTCACATAATTTACAAGCGATGCATCTTTCTTCCCCATTTGGGTAACGACGCAATGCATGCAATCCACGGAACCTAGGCGACATTGGTGTTTTTTCTTCTGGGTACTGCACGGTAATTTTTTTCGCGAAAAAATAACGCCCAGTAAGCTTTAAACCCATTAACAATTCCCAAAGGAAAAGACTTTTTACGTATTTTACTGCTGCGTCCATTTTTCCCTCTCCTTAACTAATCAAACCAGGGACCAATGCCCGCAAGAATCGCTACACCCAGTACCACAATCCAAACTATGGTGAGGGGAATAAACACTTTCCAACCCAATCGCATGATTTGGTCATAACGATATCGAGGAAAGGTTGCGCGAAACCATAAGAATAAGAATAAAAATACCGATGTTTTCAATACTAGCCATAACAATCCTGGCACCCAGGCAAACATCTCTTCTAAAACTGGAATTCCTTGAAAAGGTGACAACCATCCTCCCAAGAACATGAGCGATGTTAACAAGGCAATTATTATCATGGCGGAATACTCAGCCAGGAAAAATACGGAGAAAGTCATGGAAGAATATTCAACATGGAAACCCGCAACAATTTCTGATTCGCCCTCTGCCACGTCAAAGGGTGCCCGATTAGTTTCTGCAACACCTGCGAGAAAATATATAACGAACATGGGTAATAACGGAATCCAAAACCAATGGAAAACACTGCCTTGCTGTGCCTCAACGATGTCAACGAGATTCAAACTGCCGCCAGCCATTAACACACAGACTAACGCAAAACCCATGGCGATTTCGTAGGAAACGATTTGAGCAGCGCAACGTAGGGCACTCATAATGGCATATTTAGAATTGGAAGCCCAACCGGCGATAACAATACCGTACACACCCATTGATGTCATTGCCATGATATATAAAAGGCCTGCATCGATATCCGATAGAATAAGTCCTTCATCAAATGGAATAACTGCAAACGCTGCAATTGCCGGAATGAATGCTAATACAGGAGCAATAATAAACAGTATTTTATTGGCATTGGTTGGGATAATGGTTTCTTTCATTATCAACTTAATCGCATCCGCAATCGGTTGTAATAAACCGCGCGGTCCTACCCGGTTTGGGCCAATACGCACTTGAATATAACCAATGACTTTTCGTTCTGCCAACGTGATATATGCCACTGCGCCCATGACAGGTAATGCAATCGCAAGGATTTTTAACACTATCCAGATTAGCGTTTGAATAGCGTCTGGAAAAACAGATAATAAATTATCGATTGTCTCAAGCATTGGACACTCTCGCCGTGTTTTCTGCGTTTTGTTTTGATTCAGTTATTTTTTTAACACTGACAGTTGCGCCAATTGCAGGTAATTGTGAACTGACAGCAGATCCAGATGGTAAATAAACACAGTTATCACAAACCAATGGATCAACGATCAATTCCGTTGATGCTTTATTTCCATCGACTTCAAGCTCAACAATATCACCATCAGATAAGCCAAACGAACTTGCTGTGGCTGGCGACATTCTAGCTTTGCAATCAGTCATTGCATCAGACGTTGCTTGCAATGCAGGCGCATGTCGTAAAACAACATCTTCACAATAGGTAGCTGTACCCCCAACCAGACTGAGTTGGTCATCATTCTTACTATTGAAATCCGCTTCGATAGTTTTTATGTTCGCATTTGCGCTATTGATGTGTGCTTCAAGTTCTGAATAAATATCTTCGATACTAATGTAATCAAATCCATCCGCATCGAATAAATTTGCCAAAACGCGTACCACTTTCCACGCAGGACGTGCTTCGCCTTTTGGTGGAGCGCAACCATTAAAACTTTGCCACTCACCTGCTATATTACAAAAAGTACCCGCTGTTTCTGAACTTGTCGATATCGGTAAAATCACATCAGCATAGGTGAGTTGGTTAGCATTATCATAAGCACTTAGCGCAACAACAAATTCAGCAGCATTAAGTGACTTTAAGCTTTGCACTGGATTGGCTGTATCAAATTCCGGCTCGACATTTAGCAATACATATGCATTTAAGCCATTCTCCAACATTTCGTTTGCTGTTTTACCGGGATTATCAGCAACTGATCCTCCGCTAACTCGATGGGGTAAGGCACCAGCGACACTCGCACCACTACTATTTGCTCCATCGGTTAAATATCCAAATGTAGAATTGACGATTTGAGACAATGCAAATGCCAAAGCTTCAATTTCGCTGCTATTTATATGATGAATCGCTTGCGGACCTAAGATAATTGTGGCTTTCTCACCGTCTATTAAAGACTGTGCAATTGCTGTGTGATTTTCACCTGGCTTAAGTCCTGAAATTTGTTTTTTTGTTTTATCTGAAAGTTTGGCGTTTTTATTTAATGAAATCGCTGCTGCAGTAATTTTCCCAAGCTCATCTATCATTGCTTGTGGTTTAACTGCAATGTTGGCTAATACGGGAAATCGAAATTCATTTTTTCTGGTATTAATAAACGAAATCTTTGCGCCCACAATTGCTGCTTTTCGAATTCGATGTCCAACAATGGGTTGTTCTTTTCGAACATTTGAGCCAATTAATAAAGCAGAATCCAGTTTTTCTAAATCTGCAATGTTCTGCCCCAAACTACGAAACGTTCCTAATTGATCTTGCGAAGCAAAATCCCGTTGACGTAAGCGGTGATCAATATTATTGACCCCTTGGCTTCTGGCAAATTTTTGCAGTAAATATAATTCTTCGGTTGTTGCATTTGGTGACGCTAAAAACCCCACTTGATCCGTCGAATCATTTAATACTTTATTTAAACCGGTAAAAGCTTTGTTCAGTGCTGTTTCCCAATCTACGGTTTTCCATTCACCATTTTCTTTAATTTTGGGCTGTAACAAACGTTTATCGCTATTCCAGCCTTGGTAACTAAATCGGTCACGATCCGACAACCAGGTTTCGTTAATGTCTTCGTTATCAATTGGAACAACCCGTTTTACTTCTTTGTCGTGAACATGCATTGCCACATTTGATCCAATACAATCATGTGCTGCAATAGATTCTCTTTGCTGCATTTCCCAAGATCGAAGTGTGTATCGGAATGGTTTTGACGTTAACGCCCCAACCGGACATAAATCGATAACATTACCTGACATTTCTGAGTCAACCGCTTGTTCGATATAAGTACCAATTTGCATATGCTCACCACGTCCGGTGGCACCAAGCTCTTTTATTCCAGCGATTTCTTCACCAAAACGTACACATCGAGTACAATGAATACATCGTGTCATTTCAGTGGAAATTAATGGGCCAATATTTTTATCGGGAACGACTCGTTTTAACTCTGTAAAACGAGAAACATCATTGCCATAACCCATGGCAATATCTTGTAATTCACACTCGCCACCTTGGTCGCAAATGGGGCAATCCAATGGGTGATTAATTAACAAAAACTCCATCACGCCTTTTTGCGCAGACACTGCGTTTTTTGATTTTGTTTTTATTTTCATGCCATCAGTGACTGGTGTTGCACAAGCAGGTAATGGTTTACGCGCTTTTTCAACTTCGATCAAACACATGCGACAGTTGGCGGCAACTGAAAGTTTTTTGTGATAACAAAAGCGTGGAATAAAAACACCCGCAGCATCAGCGGCTTCAATTACCATTGCGCCGTCATCTGCGTTTATCGCTTTTCCATCAATTTCTATTTTAACCATCGATAATAAATCCCGTCAGCTTTTCTCAAACCTAAACCATGCATTTGCCATGATCAATGTGATATTGAAATTCATCACGATAATGTTTTATAAAACTTGCGACCGGCATTGCCGCAGCATCACCTAATGCGCATATGGTATGGCCTTCAATTTTATTTGATACATCAACGAGTAAATCCAAATCTTCTGATTTACCTTTGCCATGCTCAATGCGGTGAACAACGCGAGATAACCAACCTGTCCCTTCTCGACAAGGCGTACATTGACCACATGATTCTTCGTAATAAAAATGAGATATGCGTGCTAAGACTTTTACCATACAAGTATCTTCGTCCATGATAATGACCGAACCCGCACCCAACATAGAACCATTTTTCGCAATGGAATCGTAATCCATAGTGAGATCCATCATCACATCACCGGGGACAACTGGCGTTGAAGAACCACCTGGAATCACTGCTTTTAATTTTTTACCATCTAACATGCCGCCAGCTAATTCAAGCAATTCGGAAAATGGCATTCCCATTGGAACTTCAAAGTTACCGGGCTTGTTAACGTGACCCGAAACGGAAAATATTTTAGTACCCCCATTATTGGGCTTACCAAGATTCAAAAACCATTGGCCACCGTTACGCATAATAGAAGGAACAGATGATAACGTTTCGGTATTATTAATTGTTGTGGGCCTGCCATATAAACCGTAGCTCGCAGGAAATGGCGGTTTAAATCGGGGCTGCCCTTTTTTGCCTTCTAGCGATTCAATCAGTGCGGTTTCTTCACCACAAATATAGGCACCACCACCAATATGTGAATGTAATTCAAAATCAACACCCGACCCCAATACATTTTTTCCAATTAAGCCGGCTTCTCTCGCTTCTTGCAGTGCAGCCTCAAATCGTTCGATGGGTTCGAAAAATTCACCACGCATATAATTGTAACCAACGGTAGCACCGATGGTATATCCTGCGATAGCCATACCTTCAATTAAAGCATGGGGATTAAACCGTAAAATATCTCTATCTTTGAATGTACCTGGCTCACCTTCATCCGAATTACAGACTATATATTTTTGGCCTTGTGTGTTTCTCGGCATAAAACTCCATTTTAAACCGGTAGGAAAACCCGCCCCACCACGGCCACGTAAAACAGAGGTTTTTAGTTGTGCAATTATTGCATCCGGCGGCGTTTTCTCTTGGAGTATTTTTTTCCACGCTGCGTAACCATCGTTAGCCTGATACGTATCAAGCGTCCACGATTTGTCTTTATGCAATGTGTTAAAGCAGACTTCGTTTACCATTAAAGATCCCTACGTCCTTTACTTTAAATCATTTAAAATCTCATCCACTTTTTGTGGCGTAAGATTTTCATAATAGGTTTTATTAAGCAATAACATGGGAGCGCCACCACAAGCACCAAGACATTCAACTTCTTTTAATGTAATTTTTCCGTCTTCCGTGGTTTGCCCTAAACCGATACCTAAACGACTTTCCAAATGTTTAACAATGCTTTCACTATCTCGCAACATGCACGACACATTGGTACAAACATTAATTTGATGTTTACCAACCGGCTTTAATTCGAACATGGAATAAAACGTTGCTACTTCATAAACTGATATATTTGGCATATCCAAATAAGCCGCAACTTCATCCATTAACTCTGTTGTTAAATAACCGTTATTCGAATCTTGAACGATATGTAGCGCAGGAATAACCGCAGATTGTTTTTGCTCGGCTGGATACTTGGCTACCCAAACATCAATGGCTTTTAAGGTATCAGGTGATAATGTTGTTTGTTGTTCTGTCACTAGCGATCAACCTCTCCAAAAACAATGTCTTGCGTTCCTATAATGGCTACCACATCTGCCAACATGTGGCCGCGCGACATGGCATCCAATGATGCAATATGGGTAAAACCAGGTGCACGAATTTTCAATCGATAGGGTTTGTTTGCTCCGTCTGAAATAATGTAACAACCGAACTCACCTTTGGGATGCTCTATTGCCGCATAGGCTTCACCTTCAGGGACACAATAACCTTCCGTAAATAATTTAAAGTGATGAATCAGAGATTCCATGTCACCTTTCATTTTTTCCCGCGTTGGTGGCGTAACTTTTTGATCTTCTAACATCACTGGCCCAGGATTTTTTCGTAACCAGTCAACACATTGTTTGATGATTCGATTTGATTGACGCATTTCTTCTATTCGAACTAAATAGCGATCATATGTGTCGCCGGTTACGCCAACGGGTATATCAAAATCAATGCGATCGTAAACCTCATACGGTTGTTTTTTACGAAGATCCCATTCAACACCAGATCCCCGTAGCATTGGTCCGGTAAATCCTAGCTGCATAGCTTCTTCGGGAGACACAACACCAATGCCAACAGTCCGTTGTTTCCAGATGCGGTTATTGGTCAATAACGTTTCGTATTCATCCACATAAGTGGGAAATCGATTGGTAAAATCTTCGATAAAATCGAGTAAGGATCCTTGCCGATTTGCGTTTAACTTTGCAACTTCTTTTGCATTGTGCCATTTGGATGTTTTATATAAAGGCATCTGTTCTGGCAAATCACGATACACACCACCCGGTCGGTAATACGCTGCGTGCATTCTGGCACCTGACACAGCTTCGTAACAATCTAATAAATCTTCACGTTCACGAAATGCATACAGAAAGATGGTCATCGCGCCAATATCCATGGCATGGGCACCTAACCACATACAATGGTTTAAAATTCGTGTAATCTCATCGAACAAGACGCGTATATATTGGGCTCTAACAGGCGCTTCAATTCCCAATAATTTTTCTATCGCTAACACATAACCGTGTTCATTACACATCATCGATACATAATCCAAGCGATCCATGTAACCAATGCTCTGGTTAAACGGTTTGTGCTCCGCTAGTTTTTCAGTACCGCGATGTAACAATCCAATGTGTGGATCGGCGCGTTCAATGACTTCTCCATCCAACTCCAACACCAGTCGCAATACACCATGTGCAGAAGGATGCTGTGGACCAAAGTTTAAGGTGTAGTTCTTAATCTCCGGCAAAATCTTACTCCTTTTCGTCCGTCGGCATATATCGGTGATCGTCTCGAATGACGCGTGGCACCAATGTGCGATCATCAATACTGACAGGCTCGTATATTACACGTTGTTTTTCTTCGTCGTATCTGACTTCTACATTACCGATTAATGGAAAGTCTTTTCTAAACGGATGCCCAATGAATCCATAATCTGTAAGAATACGACGTAAATCTGGATGACCTTCGAAAATAATTCCGAACAAATCAAATGCTTCTCTCTCAAACCAATCTGCACAGCGCCAAATACTCACGACGGAATCCAATCGTGGCATCTCTTCTTCGACGAAGGTTCGAATGCGTAAACGCGAATTGTGTTTATAGGAAATTAAATGGTAAACAACTGCAAATCTGGGCTGGGTCCATTGGTGACGAGCATTTTTACTTTTCACTCGCCCGCGGCTAAATCCGTTATCGGTAGCTGATTCGGTACTCCATTCTGAATCGCCATAAGCAATATAGTCGACACCACACAAATCGATAAGTTGTTCAAAATGGAATTGAGTATCGTCTTTTAACGTTTGGCAGATATCGAGAATTTCTTTGGCATCGACTACGATAGTCAATTCATCGTGCGAAGAAATAGTACTAGAGATAATTCTAGATGCGAATTTTTGTTGAAGTTGTTCAAGTAATATTTTGTTATCTTTTGCCATTTATTCAATCTCAAGTTCTTGCAATTGTGTTGGTGCGTTTAATTTTATTTTGTAATTGAATAATGCCATATAACAACGCCTCAGCAGTGGGTGGGCATCCTGGCACATAAATATCTACCGGAACAATACGATCACAACCGCGAACCACTGAATAAGAATAATGGTAATAGCCACCACCGTTTGCACATGAACCCATGGAAATTACCCAGCGAGGCTCAGACATTTGGTCGTAAACTTTACGTAAGGCGGGTGCCATTTTATTTACTAATGTGCCGGCGACAATCATGACATCGGATTGTCTCGGGCTAGGTCGAAAGATAACGCCAAATCGATCTAAGTCATAGCGAGAGGCACCTGCGTGCATCATCTCTACCGCACAACAAGCAAGTCCAAACGTCATCGGCCACATTGAACCAGTACGAGCCCAGTTAATTAAAAAATCTGCCGATGTCGTTACAACACCTTGTTTGAGAACGCCTTCTACTCCCATTCTAAGGCTCCTTTTTTCCATTCATAGATAAACCCAATTACGAGAATGCCCAAAAATATCATCATCGCAGAATAACCAAACCAACCGAGTTCTTCTAAGACAACTGCCCAAGGAAATAGAAATGCGATTTCAAGATCAAAAATAATGAAAAGAATGGCAACGAGATAAAACCGTACATCAAATTTTAAGCGTGAATCTTCGAAAGGGGCAAATCCACATTCGTAAGTAGAAAGTTTTTCATCATCTGGTTTGCGGGGAGCCACCAACATACTAATGGCAATTGGCGCAGCACCAAAAACAACACCCAGAATAATAAATACCAAAATTGGTAGGTAGTTTTCTAACACAATCCCCCCTCAAGGAATGCAGAATATTATTTCAACAACTGCTTTTTTTCTTCAAAAAAATTCACCGATAAAAATTTATTCGAAGCAGCGAATTTTACAGAGCAAGCAGTCTAGGCTAGAGGGACGTGAAAAGTCAAGCGAGGACAAATAAAATAAACAGAATATAATCAGCATCTTATAAACTCAATAAAAATGAATTTAATCAGCAATTATGTGTGGGATTTAAAATTAAATGGTGCCGATGGCCGGAGTCGAACCGGCACAGCTTACGCCACTGCCCCCTCAAGACAGCGTGTCTACCAATTCCACCACATCGGCAAAGTCGATTTAAATATAAAAAATTTATTTTTTAATTTGGCGGTGGCGGAGGTGGTATATCTGCCCCGTTCGATTGAGATGAAGTCCCTGCATCGGGAGCAGCTGGTACATCCGCAGGAACAGCTGGAACATCTGCAGGAACAGCAGGCGCATCTTCATGTTCAACCGGCATTGGCGGCACTGCTGAATCTAATGTTTCTGCATCAATAATACTAGCTGGTGGCGCAATTTGATCAACAACACTGTCAGACGTATTTGCCTGACCGGAAAAATACGCTAGCGTCAAACTCGTGAGGAAAAACACGGTTGCTAAAACAGCAGTACTTCGTGTTAAAAAGGTACCCGAACCCTGCGCACCAAACACAGTTTGTGATGCACCACTTCCAAATGCGGCGCCCATATCAGCACCTTTACCCTGTTGAATCAAAACAAGACCGATCAACGAAACCGCAATTGCAACATGTATTATGATTAAAATAGTATCCATTAATTATCCGGCTGCTATACAAATTTTTAAAAATTCCGAAGCATCTAATGATGCACCACCGATTAATCCACCATCAATATCTGCTTGTGAAAATAATTCCGCTGCATTGCCTGATTTAACACTGCCACCATACAAAATTTGTACGTTTTGCGCCACATCAGCATCTGATTTTGCAATCCAGTTACGAATAAACGCATGCACATCTTGTGCTTGTTCTGGTGAAGCTGTTTTCCCTGTGCCGATCGCCCAAACGGGTTCATATGCAATGACAGCTTTTTTGAATGATGAAATGCCACATTTTTCAACGACTGCCTGTAATTGTCTTTCTACGACTTGTTCGGTTTTGTTGGCTTCTCGTTCTTCTAATAATTCACCAACACACAGTATAGGCCTTAAACCGCCGCCTATCGCTGCAGAAAATTTTTCCGCCACCATTTGATCGGTATCACCATAATAAGCACGTCGTTCTGAATGACCAATTATGACGCTATTGCATTGTATGTCGTTCAACATATCGACGGAAACTTCTCCGGTATATGCACCTTCTTTTTCTTTTGCGACATCTTGAGCACCAACATGAATATCACTGCCCTGCACTTTTGCCAATACTTCGGTTATATATAGATAAGGTGGGCAAACGCAAACTTCAGCAGATTTAACAGAATTCATTCCTTCCATTATCCCACCGATTAAAGTCGCTATACTTTCCCTGGAACCATTCATTTTCCAGTTGCCGGCAACCAAAGGTTTGCGCATTCTATTTCCTCGTTCTCAAAAAGCTGGCAAGCTTACCGGGCAGAGGGTAAAAAATCAAATGATATTGGTATACCTTGAACTTTTTTTAATCGGCAGATTAATTTAGCTTAAACTCGACTCAACCACTCTTGCTAATTGATGCGCCATTTCATCCACTTCAACGGGATCTCGCCCTTCAATCATAACCCGAACAACTGGCTCTGTACCCGATGGCCGGAGCAATACACGACCTTTTCCATGTAATTCAGCTTCAATACGTTTCACTTCATTTTGAATTTTTTCGTTTTTATCCAAATCAACTTTTTCTGTAATTCGAACATTGATCATCGATTGAGGGTACTTACGCATGCCTGATTTTAATTCGTGCAAACTACGTCCTGATTCTTTCATCGCAGCAATCACTTGCAACGCTGAAACAATTCCATCGCCAGTTGTTGTTCGATCCAAACAAATGATATGACCAGAAGATTCACCTCCAATGGCCCAGCCTTTTTCCTTGAGCAATTCCAAAACATATCGATCACCGACTTTTGCTCGAGCAAATGGGATGTCGTGCTCTTTTAGCGCCAACTCCATACCGAAATTGCTCATTACAGTTCCCACTATTCCACCATTCAATTGACCCATTTTTTTACGTGATTGGGCAATGATAAAAATGAGCTCGTCACCATCAATGACTTCACCTTTTTCATCCACCATTACCACACGATCACCATCGCCATCGAAACCAATCCCTAAATCCGCTTCGTGTTTGAGAACTTTTTCTTGGAGTGCTTTTGGATTGGTGGAACCGCAGGAATCATTTATGTTTAAACCATCAGGTGAAACACCAATCGCAATGACTTCCGCACCCAGCTCCTTAAACACACTGGGGCCAACAAAATAGGTTGCACCATGGGCACAGTCCACAATGATTTTCATGCCACGTAGTTCCATTTGCATGGGCACGGTGCTTTTACAAAATTCAATATATCGACCACCCGCATCCACAATGCGCAACGCTTTTCCTAAATCGACTGATTCAACCGTTGTCATTGGCTCTTCTATTTTTTCTTCTATTTGCAATTCAATTTCATCGGGCAGCTTTTTACCACTTTCTGAAAAAAACTTTATTCCGTTGTCGTAATGCGGATTATGTGAGGCGCTAATTACAATTCCAGCATTGGCATGTAATGTTCGGGTTAAGTAGGCTATAGCAGGCGTTGGCATTGGGCCAAGAATTCTCACATCTACCCCAGCGGCAGATAAACCTGCTTGTAACGCAGACTCAAACATATATCCAGAAATCCGGGTATCTTTGCCAATAACAATTTTTCGTTTACCTTCGTTTGCCAAAACCTGCCCTACGGCCCAACCTAATTTTAAAACAAACTCTGGATTAATTGGATTTTCGCCAACCTTTCCTCGAATACCATCGGTTCCAAAGTATTTTCTTGTCACAACTGTCTCCTGATACTCTTATATATTTTAGTTCGCATCGATATATGCGTTGCATACATCAACGACTTGCTTAGTTTCTTTTACATCATGTACACGTACAATTGATGCGCCGTTTAATATTCCCATTGTTGCCAACGCTAAACTTCCTGGCAGCCGGTTATCAACTTCCTTATTTAAGATTTTTCCCAATAATGATTTGCGGGATAAACCAATGAGTATGGGATAATTTAATGTAATCAATTTACTGAGATGTTTCAGTAAAAGTAAATTATGATTAACTGTTTTGCCAAAACCAAAACCGGGATCAATAATGATATTTTCTTTTTTCAATCCAGCAGATAAACAATCTTCTACCCTTTGCTGTAAAAATTCAAACACGTCTTGAACAACGTTGTCATATTTTGGTGAATTTTGCATATTGCCAGGCTGCCCCTGCATATGCATCAAACAAACCGGTACGGAAAGTGTTACAGCAGTATCTAAGGCATTTGGCTCTAACAATGCGCGAACATCATTTATCATATCCGCGCCAGCATCTATTGCAGCTTTCATTACTTCTGCTTTGCTGGTATCAATGGAAATTTTCACATCGGATTTATCACGCAATGCCTTTATAACGGGAACAACTCGATTAATTTCATCCTGCGCATTGACTGACGCAGCACCTGGTCGAGTTGATTCACCGCCAATATCAATGATATCTGCACCAGCAGCTTGCATGGCTAATCCATGGGACACGGCATTATTTACGTCTAAATATTTGCCACCGTCAAAAAAGGAATCGGGTGTCACATTCATGACTCCCATTATTTTTATGTGCTGTTGCTTATTCATTTAATTAAGTCGCGGGCAAAAAAAAACTGACAACATATCGTTTGCCAGTTTTTTTATTAATTGTTACAAATCTATCCAATAAATATTAATTTTGATTTAGCGGGTCACCAATACTTGAATCAGGTTTTTTCGCACTTTTTTCCGCTGACTCTTCATCATCTGAAGGACCACTGCCAGAATGCCCATCTAAATCAGACTCATCCCAATTGCTTGGATCACCTGGTGGTTTGCCTGCCATGATATTATCAATTTGGCCACGATCAATTGTTTCATATTGCATTAAAGCGTCTGACATGGCATGTAAAACATCCATTTTGCTGGTTAAAATATCATTTGCTGTCGCATAGGCTGTATCAATAATTAATCGAACCTCTTCATCAATGACATGTGTCGTTTCATCAGAAACGCTTTTATGTTGTGTCACTGAACGCCCAAGAAATACTTCGCCTTCATCTTCTGCATAGGTTTGAGGCCCTAACTTGTCGGATAAGCCCCATTTGGTCACCATGTTACGTGCAATATCTGTGGCACGCTGTATGTCATTGGATGCGCCAGTCGTGACAAAATCCGCACCAAAAATTAACTCTTCTGCTATCCGCCCACCAAACAAACTGCAAATTGAACTATTTAATCGTTGCTTGCTGTAACTGTAACGATCTTCCTCAGGCAAAAACATCGTCACACCTAACGCACGACCACGTGGAATAATTGTGACTTTATAAACAGGATCATGTGATGGTACGGTTAAACCAACAATTGCGTGTCCTGCTTCATGATAAGCAGTGAGTTTCTTTTCATCTTCACTCATTACCATGGACTTGCGTTCAGCACCCATCATAATTTTGTCTTTTGCACGCTCAAAGTCCAACATGTCGACTAATTTTTTATTTGCTCTTGCTGCAAACAAAGCTGCCTCATTAACCAAGTTCGCCAGATCAGCACCAGAAAAACCCGGTGTGCCACGAGCTAAAACACGTGGTTTGACGTCGTCTGATAATGGCACTTTACGCATATGTACTCGAATTATTTGGTCTCTGCCACGCACATCGGGTAGTGGCACAGTAACTTGGCGATCAAATCGACCGGGACGCAACAATGCAGGATCTAATACGTCTGGTCTATTTGTGGCGGCAATAACAATGACACCTTCGTTGCCTTCAAATCCGTCCATTTCAACCAATAATTGGTTTAAGGTTTGCTCACGCTCATCGTGACCACCACCTAATCCGGCGCCGCGATGCCGTCCAACCGCGTCTATTTCGTCAATAAAAATGATACAAGGAGAATGTTTTTTTGCTTGCTCAAACATATCTCGCACTCTCGACGCGCCAACACCAACAAACATTTCCACAAAATCAGAACCAGAAATGGTAAAAAATGGGACTTTCGCCTCACCCGCAATGGCTTTCGCTAATAGCGTCTTACCCGTACCTGGCGAACCAACCATCAAAACACCACGCGGAATTTTGCCACCGAGCTTTTGAAACTTGCTCGGATCCCGTAAAAATTCCACCAACTCGCCGACTTCTTCTTTGGCTTCTTCAACCCCGGCAACGTCACTGAAAGTGATCTTAATTTGATCTTCGTTTAAAAGGCGTGCTTTACTTTTACCAAAGGACATTGCACCACGACCGCCAGCACCACCTTGCATTTGTCGCATGAAAAATATCCACACAGCAATGAGTAACAACATTGGGAACCAGGAAATGAAAATTTGCATCAATAAGCTTTGTTGCTCGGGTGGATGCACGTCGATTGAAACACCATTATCCAACAAATCACCCATCAGGCCAGGGTCACCAGGATTATACGTGACAAAACGTTCGCCTGATGATTTCACACCTCGAATGGTGTATCCATCAATATTGACAGTTGAAACGTTGCCACTATTAATTTGGTGAATGAATTGAGAATATTCCATGTGACTCGCGCCACCTTGGCGAGGCGCAAAATTATTAAACACCGACATCAACACAATGGCAATAACAACCCATAGTATGATGTTTTTTAACATTTCATTCACTTCAGCAACCCCGCAATGTCTTTTTACAAATCCTGTGTTAATCCAATAATTCACATGCTAAATAGATTCAATTGAACACTAGTTTATCATGCGTTTAAAATCATTATAAAGTAAACCCGAGTAAACCGTAATGCATTCTTTTTGTAATCGGAAGCTCAAGCATTGGGTTTATTTCAATGCTTTACCTAAGATATAAAGTTCACGACTTTCACCTCGGGAGGCACTCGGTTTTTTGTTAAGCATTTTGGTGAATGATTGACGCACATCAGAACGAAAATCATCCAAACCAGCGCCTTCAAACACCTTTACCAACATATCGCCACCTGGACGAAGCACATTTCGAGAAAAATCCAGTGCCAATTCGGCCAAATAAAGAGAACGTGGCTGATCTACTACACGAACGCCAGATATATTGGGGGCCATATCGCAAATTACAAGATCTACCGGCTGGCCGTCCAATAACGCCATTAGTGTCTCTAATACTTCGTCCTCTCGAAAATCACCTTGAATAAATTCTACCTGCGCAAAACTGTCCATTGGTAAAATATCCAGCGCAATGACTCGCCCCTTGTCACCGACTAAATCAGCAACCACTTGAGACCAACCCCCCGGTGCCGCGCCTAAATCAACCACACACATTCCAGGTCGAATTAATTTTTCTTTTTCGTTAAGTTCCAATAGCTTATAAGCCGCACGGGAGCGATACCCATCTTTTTGGGACTTTTTGACATAATCATCTTTGAGATGTCGCTGCATCCATCGACTGCGCTTTTTACCGCTCATTCTTCGCCAAGTCGTTTAGATTTTTATTGATTAATCTTCGGGTTCGGACTATCAACCATGCCATTGCGATCAATCCATACGCAACTAAAATTGCAAATTGATAAAACGTGGAATTTACAACAGTTGGAATAACAACCAGCAAGAAAAGCGCGATAAATAAAATGATGCCCAGTTCGAACTTAACCGGATTCAAAGGACTGGCAGCAACAGTGAATCCACTGGTTTTTTCAGGTACACTGCGCGACTTTAACTCACTCATTAAAATTTACCCTATATGAATTTAACAACAAAACAAAATCAACACCTACGAAGCCTCGCCCATCATATCAAACCGGTGGTTACTATCGGCAATGCGGGATTAACCACAGCGGTTATGGATGAAATCCAAATTGCGCTAAACCACCATGAATTAATCAAAATAAAAATTGCCGGTGCAGATAAAAGTACACGAGAACAATACATCCGCGATATTAGCACAAAGCTGGCATGTCATCATGTGCAGTCGGTTGGTCATGTGGCTTCTTTTTTTAAAGCGAGTAAGGAAGGGAAGATTGAATTGTCGAACAAGTAAATATCAATTTTTCATCACTGAGACTCTTGCTTTTGCACCTAACATGCCTTAGTTATTTTATTATTGTTAGTGAACGAATTGACCATGAATTTCGTTATCGATAATAATGTTAAATTTAAAACAACTTGACTTCCCAGGCTACTACTTTCTATTACTCTCCGGATTATTAATATCAACAATTCACTATAGCGCTTTTTATTATTCCTATGATGCCCCAAAATGGTTTATCTTTGATATCGCGTCAACCCTTTATATTGCTTTTTCGCTACGAGCGGAATATTTTTTTTATTGTTAATTTGTTATTGTTTTATTACTGCATTTATCAACGCCGCCAGGGGTAGTTACCTAGACAAATGGATGTTTGTTGGCGTATCAGCAACATTATTCCACACCATGTTTAGTGCCGTGCTATTAACACCAGTGAGTTTGTTTTTTTTCGTACTTTTATTTGCGACAATTCACCAACGATTTATTGCCGACAATTCGATATCCCCAAAATTTAATTTTTGGATTCCGGGTGTATTAAAATTCTGTTATTTATCCATACTTGTTTTTTCCAGCTTTATGCTTGCATCAGAATATTTCTCATTCAAGACAATGAAGAAACAATTCATGTTCAACCCAACGTTTTCAAACTAGACTATTTCACCGCATCAGAACCAACGGACATCACATTAACACCCGTTGAAATAATGGAAAACAAATCCGTCGGAACTACCATCGGTTTATTTTCTTCAGTTGACAGAGGGGAAAATAGTCATACTTATTCCTTAGTCGCAGGCGATGATGATACCGATAATGCTGCATTTAGCATTATTGGCAACAGTTTGCAATCTGCAGAAGTTTACGATTATGAAACCCAAGCAAATTACAGCATTCGAGTACGAACAACCGATCAAACCGGATTGTTTTTTGAAAAATCCTTTTCAATAACTATTAGTGACGTCGACGAAATACCACCTGATTTTGATTTTTTTTAGCGTAATTGAAATTAATCTATAGCCAACCTAGTCACAGATTGATATGGGCGATTAAGAACCAAACAATCGACACCAAACAGTATTTTCCTATTTTTCAATCGGTTAGCTCTCACAATCAGTATTGTGGCATTTTAGTCCGGAGTTGATTTTTCACATTACAGGTATTACTATTACCGTATTACTATTACATAGGTGAGTAATATGAGAGTAACGATAAAAGGCCAAGTCACCATCCCTCAGGAAGTCAGAGAAGATATGGGAATTAAACCATCTGAAACTGAAATAGATTTTCAACGTGACAAAAATGGCAGATGGTATTTAAAAAAAATTAAACCAAAAAATGCTAGCCGGTTTCGATCCGCACACAACAAGGTAAAACCAACAATGACAACCGATGAATTAATGGCATTAACCCGGGGCTAGCTTTGTCAACTATTTTAGTCGATTCTTGTATTATTTCTGATTTAGCAGATGAACAGAGTGAGTGGTTTGAATGGAGTTCATCAACGCTGGAAGATTTGGATGAATCAAATTCTTTTGCCATTAACGATATTATATATGCTGAAGTATCAATTATTTTCTCTACAATAGAAGAATATAATGATTATATCTCTATCCTAAATTTTTCAATCGCAGCTATTCCGCGAGAGGCACTTTTTTTGGCAGGTAAAGCTTACTTAAACTATCGAAAAAACAAAGGTAGCAAACACAATGTATTGCCAGATTTTTTTATTGGGGCCCATGCTGCTGTGAGTGGCTTCCCTTTAATGACGAGAGATAAAAATCGATTTTCAACTTACTTTCCTACAGTAGAACTTATTACCCCCATTCATTAAGCATCAACGGAATTCTCACTCAACATACACAATCATCAAAAAATTAGGCGATACCATAACAGTATCGCCCATTTTACGACTGCTAAGGATTTACAACGGGAATCACATGAAGTGTATTAATAGCATCTGATATCGCTGTTGATGTCACTTCCATGGGTACAACGATTAGGCTGCCACTATTGGAATTAGCCGCAACAGTCGCGTCTATCGTTATTACCTTGCTTGCGCCGTTTGCGGCAATGGTTCCCAGATCAAATAAAGCTTCTTCTCGAGTATTGCAGCCAATGGTACCGCAGTTAAGCGCATCCGGTTCAGCTGCAGTTTCATCATGAAAATTTAGCTGCGTAGGCACACGAAACAAAACATTAACCATATCTGCGGGAAACACTGAGCTATTGGTAACGGTAATAGTATATGTCAGTACATTACCGGCATTTACCGAATTGGCAGAGGTTTCGACTTTCATTGTCAATGCAGACACTTCATCAACGACTGTTACTGCAAACTCTGTCATACCATCTATCTCCACACCATTATCATGTGTCAGTTGAGATTTGGCTCGCAAAATCACACCCCCATTTAAATCGGCATCTACTGTAACAGTAACACTACGTTGCAAATTGTCATCTTGGGCGAGACTGTTAACATCCCATTGAACTACGCCAGGACTAACTTCACTACCAGAGTCAGAAATAGTGTCCACACTCACGCCTACCGGTAGAAATGTTTTCAATTGCAGGCTTGTTAATCCTTCACCGCTAACATTACCCACATCCACTGTAAACGTAAAAGTTTGGCCTGAAACAACCGGGTCGACTGAAATATTTGTAGCGTCTGTTGCACTCATTGCCATTTCGACACTGGCAGTGTTATTCACCGCAACAGTTTTAAGCCGATTAATCACATCGTCTTGATTCGCTGCAGTGACTCGTACGGGAAGTGTAATTAAATTGCCGCTCTGCACGATAGAACCATTAACATCAGTAATCGCATTGATGGTAATACTGTGACTTTCGCCAGAAGCTAAGCTTCCTACATCCCAATTGGCTTCCTCTGTAAGGTTACAACCAATAGTACCGCAGTTAAGCGCGTCAGGCTCAGCATCTTTTTTATCATCAAAGCTCAATTCAGCTGGTACTCGCAATTGCAAATTAATTCCATCTACAGGCAAACCAGAGGTGTTGCTTACGGTGAAGGTGTACAAGGTGCGCTCATCATCAACCACTGGATTTGCTGAGGAGCTAATATCAACATTAAGTGGTAACGCTGTTGGCACAACTGTTACAGCAAATTCGGATTGATTATCCATTTCCAACCCATCATCGTATGTAAGTTTTGTCTTCGCCGAAAGAATCTCACCATCACTCAAACCACTATCCGCAGTTACGGTGACTTCGCGATGTAACGATGCACCTGCGTTGAGTACCGTAATATCCCAAACTATCACTCCAGTGCTAACTTCATTGCCTCCATCACTAATACTGTCTACCGTTACACCAGCCGGCAATATCGTCGTCAATTGCAGGTTTGATAAGAAGCTACCGCTAACATTGCCCACATCAATCGTATAACTGAATGTCTCATCCGGCGTTACTGGATCAGCGGTTGCGCCCGCTATCATATCAACACCAGTATCATTATCCACTGCCACTGTCTTGAGAAGATTAATGGTATCCATTTGGTTCGCAGCAGTAATACGCAACGGTAGGGTTACGAGGTTTCCGCTTGCTAATACTGTATTGAGGAGACTAGCGTATGCGTTGAAACTGATTGTTCGGCTTTCACCCGAAGCAAGATTACCCACATCCCAATTTGCTTCTTCTGTCGGGTTACAACCAATTGTCCCGCAATTCAGTGCATTGGGTTCCGCATCTTGTTTATCATTGAAACTCAATTCTGCTGGCATACGTAGCTGCACGTTAACATCATCCACCGGTAGTAATGACGTATTACTTAGAGTTAATGTATACAATGCTCGAGTTTTTTCGACAATAGGATTAGCTGATGTGCTGAAGTCTAAACTTAATGGCAAAGTTGATGGCACGACAGTAACGGCAAACTCCGATTGGTTATCAACTTGCAAACCATTATCGTATATTAGTTTTGTATTCGCTCGTAAAATTTCGCCACCACTCAAACCATTATCTGCGGTAATAACAATTTCTCGATGTAATGAGCCACCTGCATTAAGCACTGGCACGTCCCAGATTATTTCACCATTTACCGCTTGGCTACCCGCATCACTAATTTCTTCTACTGTTACACCCGTAGGTAATACAGTCCTTATTTGTAGATTTGCCAAGAAACTGCTACTGACATTTCCAACATCAATTGTATAAGCAAATGTCTCACCCGGCGTTACTGGATCAGCACTAGCACCCAACACTAAATCAGCACTTGTGTTGTTATCAACTGCCACAGTCTTAAGCAAATTAATCGTATCCAGTTGATTAGCAGCGGTCACTCGAAGCGGTAAGGTAACGAGGTTTCCACTCGCTAATACTGTATTGAGGAGACCAGCGTAAGCACTGAAACTGATTGTTCGGCTTTCACCAGAAGCGAGGCTACCTACATCCCAAACAGCTTCCTCAGTCGGATTACAACCAATCGTGCCACAATTGAGCGCATTAGGCTCAGCATCCCGTTTTTCATTAAAGCTCAACTCTACGGGCACTCGCAGTTGCACGTTAATATCATCTACTGGCAACTGCGAGGTATTACTCAACGTTAACGTATATAGAGCGCGTGTTTTGTCAATCACAGGGTTTGCTGAAGTACTGATGTCAAGACTGAGTGGCAAAGCCGATGGCACCACAGTCACAGCAAACTCTGACCGGTTGTCCACTGCGAGTCCACCATCGTGAGTCAATTGCGCATTAATTGGCAGGACGGCGCCAGATAAAAGACCATTGTCAGCGGTAACCCTTACTTCACGACGTAATGATTCACCTAATAATAGACTAGCCACATTCCACTCGATTTCACCAGGATTAACCTCACTACCGTCATCACTGATATCAACCACGGTGACACCCAATGGTAAAACAGTGGAAAGTTGAAGATTAGTTAATGCTCCGATGCCAGCATTACCGGCGTCGAAGGTTATTGTAAAAGTTTCACCTGGTTTTACCGGATCAGCACTCGCACCTACCACCAGATCTACACTTCTATCACTGTAGACTTCTACAATCTTATCCACATTAACGTCGTCAACACCTGTAGCGCTCACTGTGAATGGTGCGGTGATGATTATGTTGTCTGCTAAGCTTTTTGCGACAAAGGCATTTATCGTAATGGTACGACTCTCTCCAATTGCTAAGCTTCCTAATTCCCAATTTGGTGTCTCTGAAGGATTACAACCGATTGTGCCACAACTCAACGCATTAGGTTCAGCATCCCGCGCTTCATTAAAACTCAACTCAGCTGGTAACGTTAAACTGACTTTAACATTGTCCATGGATTGTCCCGATGTGTTTCCGACTGAAACATGAAACAATACCCAGTCATTTGAAATCACAGGATTGGATAACACGCTCACATCAACTGTTAGTGGTTTGATATTAATTGTATATAATTCACTTTCCAGACCTGAATTATTTCCTGCATTATCCACAGCAAAAAATCGCAATTCGGTAGTTTCAGAAATGTTTATCTCACTAGTATAAATGGCAGACTCTGTGGTTGGCTCATCACCATTGGTCGTGTAATGAATTGATGCACAACCAGATCCCTCTCCATCATCACAGCTCAATGTAACGTTTTGCGCCACATTGTATGTGCCGCCAAGCGGTGTTGCCGATGTTTCCGGTGCGATGGTATCGATGACATAGTCTTGCGATTGAACGGATTCACTGTTACCCGCCAAATCAACAGATATATATTTGAGTTCAGTGTTTTCAAACACACTAATTGCACTCCCATATTTGCTTGAACTTACTGTGGGATCATCTCCATTTGTCGTAAAATAAATTTCATCGCATCCGGATCCAGCTCCATCATCACAAGATAAACTCACACTCTTCGCTTGATTATAAACCCCACCTAATACTGAAATTGTTGTCACCGGAGCTAGAGTATCAATGACATAATTTTGCGATTCAATCGATTCACTATTTCCTGCATTATCCATGGAAAAATATTTAAGAAGCGTGTTTTCAGTGATACTAATTGCACTTGAATAAACCGCGGAACTAGTGCTGGGTTCATCGCCATTGGTTGTAAAGTATATCGGACCACACCCAGATCCATTTTCATCGTCACAAGACAAACTCACACTCTGTGCTTGATTATAAATTCCTTCTAACACCGATGGGGTTGTCATTGGAGAAACTTTATCAATAGTAAAGATACGCGACTTAATTGCCTCTGGATTATTTGCATTGTCCACGGCAAAAAACTTAAGCTCCATTGTTGTCGTAACCGGAATTGCTGTTGTATATACTAAAGAACTTGTGGTTGGCTGATTTCCATTGATAGTAAAATATATGGCGCGACAACCGGTTAAATCGTCTGTACAAGATAATTCAACTGTTTGATCTGTGTTATAAGCACCCGCTGACAAATTAGCTGATGATGTTGGTGCTATTAAATCAGACGCGGGATCAACAATGTTGTAAACAACTTGTTTAACGTCTTCTATTTGACCCGCATTATCAACCGCAAAGAATTTCAACGTAGTGGCAACATGAATATTGATTGGATCTTTATACATTGGCGAGTTTACGGTGGGCTCATCACCATTTATAGTAAAGTAAATATTTGCGCAACCAGAAGATCCTTCGTCATTACAAGAAAGTACCACACTTTGATCCGTATCATAAGTTCCCCCATCAACAGATGCTGCAGAAACCGGTGGAATAATATCGGTAAAACCACAAAATGTTTCATTTTCTGAGGAAGCATTTAATGCTGCATCAAAAGCAACAACTTGGTAACAAAATTTTTCACTAACTGCCAGGTGCTCATCATCAAATGAACTGGTTACAACTGTGGATATTTTTGTAAACTCTTCTCCATCTTGACGATAAACGTGATAACCCAATACGTCGTTTTCTTGGGAAGGTGTCCAGCGTAATTTTAGCTGCGAATTCGAAATGATTTCCGTACCAACACCGGTTATATTTTCCGGCGCTGTATTATCGGCTTGAGTCAATGTTTTAGTACAAAAAGATCCAGACTTATCTGAAGTGTTGCCTTCCGCATCAAAGGCTTGAACAACATAACAATATTCAGTGTCCGGAGATAAGTTAGTATCATTAAATACTGGTACTGACACCGATGTTAACTGCGTGTCAGAGCCATCACGAAAAATGTGATATCCAGAAACCCCGATATCATCAGTAGAAGAATTCCATACCGTAACGATATTTGAATCACTGGACGCAATGGTTGATACCGCGGTGGGTATCGTTGGATCTTGCGTATCCGTTTGAGTTAAATCGACATTGAGATTTAAGTTCACAACCACATTTGCGGTAATACTGGTGCGCTGATCAATTATATTGACAGAAAATTGCTCGTTCTCATAATTGATTCGTAACTGATCCAATAACAAATCAAATGCGGTTTGGTTCGCATCAAACTCACTCGTGATAAAATTAAAGCCTGTTGGTACTGAAAAATTTTGAAACGCAGTAAGAAATAATTTTTCAATAGAATCCAATATGGCATTGATTTTAGTTTCTGTGAGAGAAATTGATATTGCTGTATTTGTAGAAAACGCTGCATCAATATCAACACTTTGTGTTGCGAAAAAATTTCGTGACACCAAATCACTGATTTGATGAATATTAACTGTACCCGACTGCAATGCAATACTGTATAGGTTTCGGCTATTTTGCGCTTCGGTTTGCAATAGATAAGGTGACTCAAGCTCAGAGACATCCACCTCAAATTTACCCGCACTATCGGTATTTGTCTCTACCTTTTTGCCTTTTTTCCCCTTTACAAAAACCTTTTTGTTAACTATCGCTTTTCCCGTCGCTGCAGTACCAGACAACATGACAGGTGCATCTAAACCTGTGCCATCAATGCCATCGCCGCCTCCACCACACGCAGACAAAAAAATGGAGATAACGATAAAGCAATACCCCAGTATATTTCGTTTTCTACCTTTCATTTCTTATCCCTCTTCCTCTTCATTCTTAAAATAATAAATACCAACGCCGACACGCCCTTTAGCTTCATCACTACTAGGATCAACTGCCGATTTCTTTTCCGATAACCATTTGTCAAAATCTTTCAGCAATGCAATGGATTTTTCATTGCTGTACTTTCTAAATTCTTCAATCACACTTTCTGGTAATTCTTCATACGTCACTTGCCTTTGGAAATAGGCATCTTCTTGAACATGGGAAATATTGTGTACACCCGTATTCATCAAATCACTGACATGTTTTGCCAATATCTTTATGGATTCTGTTTCACTTTTGTGTGGAATAAATCCTTGTTGCACCAACTTCACTGTTGCGTCATCTGGCTTGATCACAGCGCCCACTCGCAGCAATTCATCAAGAACCGCGCGTGCTGTAATGTTTCCGCTATAACGCAGCACAAGTTCGTCAAAACTATTGGGTGAATTTCTTAGTGGTAAAATCTTGGGATTATTATTCTCATCAACAAAATCTTTATCCGCTAACCAACCACCAATAACCTGATTAGCCCGATTCAAAGGACCCTTTGTTTCGGGTAATGCATCATGATCTAAGTTGGTAAGTCGACGGACTTCTTTTAAATTTAATCCAGTTATTACAGCAACTCTGGCAAAGGTATTTTTTCGGTTTGGAATCGAATAATATTTGCTCGCCGCTATAACATAGGCTCGTTTCGATAATTCCACAAACTCGCTATGTGAAACTTCGTTTCTTAATAAAATTCTGGCGAGAGGGGTCAACATCTTGATCACTGCTCGCACAAGGGTTTTCTTTAAATTTTTCATAAACAGGATAATATTCCTGTTTCATATCCCTGTCAACACAAACAGGAATTTTTTCCTGTTTATTTGCAATTCGAATACTTATTATACTATATGGCCAAAAAAGGGAAAACGGACAATCCTAGAAAAATGTAATTTGAAGACTATATTTACAGGGTATATGCAAAAGATAATATTTTGAAAAAGTCTGAATAACATCTTGCATCTCTAAATTTAATATTAATAACATTGAAATTCAGTAGGATTAACCCTACTATATTATAATATACTAATGAACGATTTTAATTTAAGAAGGACTTTCCCATGGCAACGACTGAATCCGATATCAAAGAGCAATTACAGGCTGTAAACCGCTCTGAATTTAATCTCTGGTTTGAAGAAGAATTTGAAAAAAAAATGACCGAGAGAGAAAAAAATAAAATCCCAGGTTTATCGATAATCGCAACCAAAGGCACATTGGATATGGCCTACCCACCCTTCATATTAGCCTCCACAGCAGCTGCTTTGGGTTGGGAAACCAATATTTTTTTCACGTTTTATGGATTGAATTTATTAAAAAAAGATCTCAACTTGGAAGTATCACCATTAGGTAATCCAGCCATGCCAATGAAAATGCCATTTGGGCCCGACTGGTTTAAAGAAATTAACTGGAATATTCCTAATGCCGTCTCATCAAACATCCCTGGCTTTGAAACCTTTGCATCTAGCATGATGAAACAAACCGTGAAAAACAAAGGCGTTGCCAGCATCGAAGAATTAAGAGAACTCAGCATTGAAGCTGGCGTCAACATGGTTGCCTGTCAGATGACGGTTGATTTATTTGGTTTTGAAAAAGATGCATTTATTTCAGACGTAACAGAGTGGGTTGGTGCCGCTTCATTTTTACCAGTTGCGCAAAAATCTGATGTAACCCTATTTGTATAACTAAAATTCTCACAATGTTTAAAAAAGCCAGGTTTAACTACCTGGCTTTTTTGTACCCGCAAAGATAAGAATACAACCACTCACAACCGTAACCATATAAAGTAGGGATGAAACTCCGTGCAGCATACCAAATTTCTTGGCAGCATCACTACCCTCCACAATTCCCAATGCTTTCACATCAGCAATCATCGGTTGTAAAATAAAAAAGCTTACCGCGACTAACAACAACATCAGCATTAAAATCAAACCCCGCCAATGTTTAAATAAATCCACACTTTCTTCCCGATACCGTAACAACAATAAAATACCACCAGCAATCAAACCAACTAGGGTAACAATATGAAACATTTCGCCAGCTAGTCCACCCGCAAGTTTTCTATCATCTAATACACTAAATAAAACAGGGGCCGCAATGTAACCAATCCCGACCATAACGCCAACCCATAATGATAATACTAACTGTTCCAGTCGCTTCAATTTATCCATTGTATTTTTCCCTTACTATTTTATATTTTTAAATCCCAATTCCACGTCGTTTATAATATCATTACTGTTTTCTAAACCAACCGCAATTCGAATCAAACCATCTTGAATTCCAGCAATTTGTTTTTGCTCATCGCTCAAGCGACCATGGGTTGTTGTTGCCGGATGCGTAATCGTTGTTTTTGCATCACCTAAATTGGCTGTAATGGATAACATCCGTGTGCCATCAATTAATGCCCATGCTGCCTCTTTTCCACCCTTAACAACAAAAGACAAAACACCACCATAATGGCTTTGTTGCTGTCTAGCCAATTCATGCTGAGGATGGCTCTTCAAACCAGGATGGTTAACTTTTTCCACTTCGTCGCGGGATTGTAACCACTCAGCCAATTTGAGCGCATTTTCACTGTGTGCCTGCATACGGATATTTAAGGTTTCCAATCCTTTTAAAAATACCCAAGCATTAAAAGGACTCATAGTAGGTCCAGCAGTTCGCAAAAAACCATAAATGTCTTTACCAACGACTTCTTCACTTCCCACAACCGCACCACCGATACAACGGCCTTGCCCATCCAGAAATTTTGTCGCGGAATGAATGACAATATCTGCGCCTAAATTTAAAGGTTTTTGTAACGCCGGTGTGCAAAAACAATTATCCACAATTAATAAACAATTCTTGCGTTTAGCGATTTCAGACAACCGTTGAATATCAACAATTTCAGTTAGTGGATTGGAAGGTGTTTCTAAAAATAAGAAGCGAGTTTTTTCAGTGATGGCATTTTCCCATGCATCATAATCTGTCAGCGGAACAAAACTCACATCAACACCAAATTTTGCAATATAGTTATTAAACAAGACAACCGACGTACCAAATATGGCATTGGACGACACGATATGATCACCTTGTTGCAGCAAGCTATAACAGGTTGCCATAATTGCCGCCATGCCAGAAGAGGTTGCGACACATCGCTCACCCTCTTCCATTAACGCTAAGCGCTCTTCAAATGTTCGTACGGTCGGATTGGTGAATCGAGAATAGATATTTCCAGGCTCCTCACCGGAAAATCGAGCGGCAGCTTTTGCCGCAGACTCAAAGACATAACTCGATGTTGGAAAAATGGGTTCTGAGTGTTCCAACTCAGCTGTTCTTTTTTGCCCGCCCCGAATGGCTAACGTATCAAGGGCGTAATGTATCTCTTCATCGGTCATTATAAAATCCTCACAAAATATGACGGGCAAAAAAAAACCCGCTTAGTGAATACTAAAGCAGGCATCTATCTACCGCTTTAGCTGTATTTATTTCGCGCCCGCAAGCTGAATCAAATCGGCGCGTTACAAAAACTGTAAACCAAGTAACCTGAGTAGTCAAGACTTGAACGATATTTTTTAAATGCACTGCTGTCATACCAAATAAAGTGGCAGACTCAAATTAAACCTTTTTTGAGTGCCTTTATCAAAAAGCGACCGGGATGCAATCGGCTAATGGCACTTTTTGGTAACATTGAAGCATCACCACACAGCAATCCCGTTAGATATTGTGCAGAGGAAAAACAAGAAACCAATCCCCGTGAGCCATGGCCAACAGATGCATACAATCCGGGCAAATAGCTTGCGGCAGGATAATGTTTATCAATTCTTCCGTGATGCAAATCCGAATAATCTTCTTGAAATTTCATCTCATCAAATATAGGCCCAACAACTGGCATACGATCTTCAGTTGTTCCACGAAAGCTAACCCTACCTAACAGTTGTTCTGTATCAGAATTTTCAAAACAATTAACCGAATTCCGTATATTTTCTATGTTCGTCATATGATCTTTTTTATCTAACGATTCATTATCAGAATCACCATACGTCGCTCCCACACAATGTAAACCCTTAACAGATGGAATTAGATAACCGTTATCACAAATTGGCATTTTGAGTTGCTTGGACATTTCATTTTCGTGGTAAAAACTCAACTGTCCTCGACTTTTTTTAACATTTACGCTCTTGCTTTTTAATATAGAATTGATTTGATGACTATTACAAAATATTACAGAATTAGCAGTTTCTATTTCTTTATCATCATTTCTAATTCGCCAAAGGGAATTTTCATATTCTATTGATTGAATCAATTGCCCACACTTTACCGAGTTAGATTGACCAAGCTCCTTCCCAATTATAGTGACTAACTGTTTAGGGTTAACATATCCTGCCTTTGGGAAAAAAAGTCCGCCACTGTTTACTTCAATTCCAGCTAATTCTTGCGCATGGGATTTATCGACACATAACATAATCGAATTGGGTAAATTTAGCTGAGCAAAACGTTTTAGCTTATCGTTGTTCATTAAAACTAAAACACCTGATTGATGCCATCCCAATTCTGGATGATTTTCTTTAAGCTCTTCCAAACATTGCACCGTAATCAAAAAACTTTGGATATAAAACAATGATGCCCAATTTAAGTCTAAATCGATTTTTGGTAACACAATTCCCGCAGGATTACCCGATGCATCTGCAGCCACATTATGGCTAGATTCAAAAACAACACTCGACATATTTTTCTTCTTCAAAAACCAAGCACAACTTAATCCTGCTAAACCGCCGCCAATTATGGCAATTGAATCATTTTTATTTTTTTGATTTTTCGGCAACGTAAACCAAGGATTGGAATTTTGATGATTAACGTCTTTTTTATCAAACGTACCACACAACATTTCCCGCTTTTTTCCAAAGCCCTTAATTTTGTTTACCCTGAAGCCAGCTAGCTTAAGATTTTTTTGAACTAAGCTGGCTGCAGTAAACGTTGAAAACGTTGTTTCTTTATGGCTCAAATTCGCAATATTTCGAAAAACACTTTCACTCCACATGTCTGGATTTTTTGCAGGTGAAAAACCATCAAAATACCATGCATCCACAGGATAAGAGATCTCTAATAACATTTCATTTATGTCACCAATTAACAGACATAAATGAAGATTGCACTTAGGAAATGAAATTGTGTGCATGCCCGGAATATTTTCTGGGTAGTTTTGCAATAAACGTTGTGAATAAACCTCAAACTGTGGCCAGTCAGAATGGATTTTTGTTAAATCAGACAAGGAAATCGGATATTTTTCTATGGAAAAATAAACCAGCGTTTGATTAGCTGTTTTGTTTAAATGCCACAATCTGGCCGTATTCAGGAAATTAAGCCCAGTACCAAAACCCGTTTCAGCAATGACGAATTGAGAACAACTCTGCCAATTGGTAGGTAAATTATTTCCTTTCAAAAATACATAATTGGATTCTTCAATGCCATTTTTTAATGAAAAATAAGCATCATCAAATTCATGACTGCATGGGGTAGCAGACTGCCACTTTAGTTTTGCAATTGCTGATTTATTCAAAGAGTTAAAAAAGGAGATAAAAGATTACTGAGTTAGCAACAATGTAATTTTTTTAACGACATCTTCTAAGGCAAAAGGTTTACGTAGCACTGCATTCGCGCCTAACTTACCGGCCATTCCAAGATAAGACTCAGCATTTCCAAAATTTCCGCCAGACATTGCGATCACTGGCAACTCTCGATCCGTTTCACGAATGGCCAAAATGACTTCGACCCCTTCAGCATCTGGCATCACAATATCGGTCATAACCAAATCGATGTTATCTTGAAACAACTTTTCCAATCCTTGAACACCATTCTCAGCACAAATGACTTGAAATCCCTTTGAGGATAGAAATTTATCCAGCATTTTTCTTATTTGCTCATCATCATCAATGACTAGTATTGTTTTCATATGCCGTGCCTTTATATTATCTTAACCCACTTGAGCGTTTTTTAATCATAGAGATTCAGAACGATTTATTAATTTATGTTTGATACATAATTAAGAGTTTATTGATACTCACAATTAACTCAGTGTTAAAAATAAACTAAATGATTTCCTACTTGCTTCGGTATTATACAAAATCTAAAATCACCTAAATTATCGAAAGTAATTTGAAGAGAATGGCATCAAAGTTTTTCATTCGGTCTGAATATTACGCTCTAGATACATTAGGTTTTGTAACCTTTTACTATAGAACATTGGCAAGCAACATCAACTTATATGGGTTAGGATTTTGCCAGAATATTTACGTAATTCAACATAGTTATCGAAGGGTCATACAACGTGTTATCAAATCAATTTCCACCTCAGTCGTTTTATCAAGATGTAAAAATACAAATTGAACAAGCGGTATCTTTGTTAGGTTTACACAAAAATTTGGCCACCCTAATTAAGCAGCCCAACTCGGTATTGCAAATCAATTTTCCAGTGCATATTAATGGTGATATTCAACTATTTTCTGCTTGGTGGTCCGTCCATAGCACACATTATTTGCCGTCCAAAGGTGGTTTTCGATATTCGCCCCAAGTCAATCAAGATGAAATCGAAGCATTGTCTGCGTTAATGAGTTTTAAATGTGCATTATTGGATGTGCCGTTCGGTGGCGCCAAAGGTGGATTACAAATAAATCCTGCGGATTACACGCGAGATGAGCTACAAAAAATAACCAGATCTTTAGCAATGGAATTAGCCCGTAAAGGATATTTAAATCCCGCGACAAATGTACCAGCACCGGATATGGGCACAAGTTCGAGAGAAATGGCGTGGTTTGCAGAAGCCTATAAGTCATTATTTCCGGAAGATGTTAATCACCGTGCGTGCGTTACCGGAAAACCAGTCAATCGTCACGGCATTGCCGGTAGAACAGAAGCCACGGGCAGAGGTGTTCAATATGCATTAAGAACATACTTCCGATGTACAGATGGCGTCTTATGTGATTCTTTATCGCAAAAGCATGTTATCGTTCAGGGATTAGGCAATGTTGGATATCATTTAGCTAAATTTTTACAGGGCGAAGATGATATGAAAATCATTGCAATCATAGAATGCGACGGTGCGCTAATTGATTGTGAAAATGGTTTGCCTGTCAATGAGATTCGGCAACACCTCGCAAAAACCGGTGGCGTAAAAGATTTTCCTAATGTTCAATTTGAAGAAGATGGCGTAAAAGTTTTAGAAATGGAATGTGATATTTTAATACCTGCAGCACTCGAACGCCAAATTCACAAAGACAACGCCGCAAACATTAAAGCAAAATTAATCGTAGAAGCAGCAAATGGGCCCATCACCGCAGAAGCGGATGAGATATTACAACAAAACAATATAACCGTATTACCAGATATTTTTGTTAATGCAGGCGGTGTTGTTGTTTCCTATTTTGAATGGATACACAATTTATCACACATGCGTTTAGGGCGATTACAAAAAAGACTTGAAGAAACCAAAGGACGTCACATGCTTACTGTTATTGAATCCCTAACCGGGCAAACCGCACCTGAATGGATGCGAGTTGAACTGACTCATGGCGCCGAAGAAATTGATTTAGTGAGATCAGGATTAGATGACTCTATGCGAGTCGCATTCGATAGCATGTTAGAAATCATGAAAAAATATCCCGAAATTAACACGTATCGAAAAGCTGCATATGCTGTTGCAATCAGTAAAATTGCTAGATCCTATTATGACACTGGGGTTTAAGGAGCAAATTCGAGGACAGTTTTACAAGTATTATTATTGTTTTTTCAATATAAAACTGCCCCACAATCTATATAGAGTGATCTACCAACTTTTATAAGGTAAAAATTTTCCCGACATTTTAATTAGCACTCGGTCACCCGCTGGATTTTCCTCTTTATCAATATCCATATTAAAATCAATCGCACTCATAATACCGTCGCCAAATTTTTCATGAATTAACTCTTTTATCGTATCACCATACACATTAATCATTTCGTAAAAACGATACACCAAAGGATCAGTTGGGATTGTTTTATCCCAATGTTTATGCGGGTAATCTTGTAGCGCCCGATTAACATCGTCAGACAATCCCAGGGTTTCACATAGCGCTGCAGCATATTCTGGTTTCATACTGTTCATACCCAAACAAGCGGAGGTTACCCAGACTGGATTCATGTTAACACCCGCCGCAATTTCCTCCCAACTTTTTCCAGACTTGATTTTTGCTTCCAATATTGCAGTAGCCATTTCATCTTTATTTATCATATTTTCCTCCAAATATGTCATTTTATCTACGCGACAATCGCGGGTTTTGTTGAATCTGAAGATTCAATTTTTCGCGTATCGATTTCATCAACTAACGGATCTATTTCAATTGGCGAAGATGGAATCACAAGCTTTTTAACATTATCCTCCAGTTTAATTTCACCAGATAGTTCCTTAGATCGACTTACCAAAAAATCTACCAAATGATTTCGGATTTTGTAGTATCCCGGATGATGAATCACACTATTGCGTTCCCGTGGTCGCGGTATAGAAATTTTCACTGACTCAGCAATCCGTGCATACGGTCCATTTGTCATTAACAAAACACGATCTGCTAACAATATTGCTTCGTCAACATCATGGGTTATCATAAAAACAGTTTGTTTGGTTTCGCTCCAAATCTTTAATAATTCCTCCTGAATAATGCCTCGAGTTAGCGCGTCTAACGCACCAAATGGTTCATCAAGTAACAACAATTTCGGTTGTGTTGCAAACGCTCTCGCAATGCTGACACGTTGTCGCATACCACCGGACAATTCAGATGGCTTACGATTTGCTGCATCTTTCAAACCCACTAAATCCAAAAACCGCAAGCTATGCTCTCTGACTTTGTCTTTGTGCCATTGTGGAAACTGTGCTCGAACACCAAACATGACATTTCTTATGGCAGTTAACCATGGCAGTAGACTGTAATGCTGAAAGACAACTCCCCTCTCCAAACTTGGACCAGCGACTTCCCTACCGTTCATTAGAACAAAACCGTCACTCGCTTGGTCCAAACCCGCTAAAATATTTAGAATAGTCGTTTTTCCACAACCTGAATGCCCTATAATACAAACAAACTCGCCTTTTTCTATTCCAAAACTGCAGTTCTCAAAAACAGTCAAATCTTCTTGTTTACCACTGCCGGAAAATCGTTTAGCCAAGTTTTCAACTTCAACAAAATAGTTTTTTTTCATAATCGTTAACTACTCCTGATACTGCACTAATCGGGACGCAGTTGAGAGCATGATATCGAGTAACATGCCCACCAAGCCGATCATTAAAATGGAAAAAATAACACTGGTTAAATCTAGATTGTTCCATTCATTCCAAACGTAATACCCAATACCAGTTCCACCCACTAGCATTTCAGCTGCAACGATGACTAACCATGCTATTCCAATCGAAATTCGCATTCCTGTTAAAATTGTTGGCGCTGCGGCAGGCAATATGACGGTAAAAGCAGTTCTCAAATTGCTTAACTCATGTGTCCGAGCAACGTTGACCCAATCTTTTCTAACATTTGCAACACCAAATGCAGTGTTAACCAACATTGGCCAAATAGAACAAATAAATATGACAAAAATTGCGGATGCCTCTGAATCTTTAATGATAAATAAAGCCAGCGGCATCCAAGCAAGTGGTGATATTGGTTTAAGAATTTGGATATAAGGATTTAAGGCTTTATACATTACTGGAAACATCCCAATAATAAAACCAAGCGGTATCGCGACACACGCCGCCAGAAAAAAACCTGTTAACACACGATACAAAGAATATGCTAACTGAATACCGATACCCTTATCATTTGGCCCAGCATCATAAAATGGATTTCCCAATTCCGTAAAAGCACGCTCAAAAATAGCGGATGGTGGTGGCACACGTGCTTCCTCATCCACACCACCCATCAACATTTCATACTCGGTTAGCGCTTCAGTTTTTTCTGGTGCTTGACAAGCCCACTCCCAAATTCCAAGAGCCGTTACTAAAAACAAAACAGAAATGAGAATGGAGCGATATGCCACAGTCAATTTCATTAGGCTCTCCTAATGGCAAAGCTATTAACATATTGTTCGGGTTTTCGATAATCAAACGTTTTGCCCATAATGGTATAGTTTGCATAAGTTTTAGAAGGCGGCGTGTATCCAAGCTCTCTCATTTTTTCCGCTGCATCCGATGCCAAATACACTTCCTCTGCGACTTTGTTGTAATCGATATCTTCCTTAATGTATCCCCAACGTTTCATTTGTGTGAGAATCCAAACTGCCATGGAATGCCAGGGGAAAGGATCAAAATCAATTCTATCTGGAACATTTTGCACACTACCCAAACCATCAGCATAACGACCTGTTAATACTTGTCGAATGACTGGCTCGGGTTGGTTCAAATAGTTTTTCGGTGCAATGGCTTTAGATATTTCTTTTCGATTTTCCGATTTGGCTGAATAGTGTGTTGCATCTACAATGGCTTTTAGCAATGCAGAATACGTATTTGGATATTTCTGGGTAAACTCCTTACTACAGGCAAACGCACAGCAGGGATGTCCTTCCCAAATATCTTTGGTTAAAGTATGAATAAAACCGACCTTCTCCCACACCGCACGTTGGTTAAATGGATCCGGTGATAAATAACCATCCAAATTACCTGCTCGTAAATTTGCAACCATTTCCGGTGGTGGAACAACACGTATTTGAATGTCTTTATCTGGATCTAAACCGTGTTCTGCAACATAGTATCGTAACAAAAAGTTATGCATGGAATAGTCAAACGGAACACCAAACTTGAATCCCTTCCACTGTTTTGGATCACGTTTATCCTTGTGATCAACGTGCAAAACAATAGCTTGACCATTAATGTTCTCAACTGTCGGCATCACATAAGGCGTTGATGCGGAACCAGCGCCAAGGGTCATAGCCAATGGCATAGGGGTTAACATATGGGACGCATCATATTCACCTGCTAATGATTTATCCCGAGCGACGGCCCAGCCTGCAGTTTTTATAACATCAACGTCTAATCCATATTTACTATAAAATCCCATGGGATGTGCCATGATGATTGGCGTAGCGCAGGTGATAGGAACAAAACCAACATTAAGTTTGGTTTTTTCCAATTTCCCCATACCATCTTTTACTGCCGCTTTAACTTCATCTAGTGGAATCATGGAGCCCACAATCGAAGCCGCCATACCCGTTCCGACTAAACCCAAAAAGGCTCGTCGATCCATTTCATTGTGCCCGAATATACCGCGTACGATTGCACTTTCAACAACGCGGTCCATCATGTCATCAGGGGTATCAAACGTTTCTAATGGCTTATCATTCTTGCTGTGCAATTTTGAATCTTGCACCGGCATACAAGACTCACAGCTGCAACCTTTTTCATGTTGAAGCGAATTATCTGGATCAAAGGGATCTCCCAAACTTTTAAATGTCATTTTTTATCCTCCTGCCCGTTTAAGGGCAAAGCAACATGTTATGCACAGATTCAGTGCGAGATTTTTTTTGTTTAGTGAAATTTGAAAAAAAGCTAATTTTTTAATTTCTATATTTTAAGTAAGAGAGCGAAGACTATGCCATAAATATAATCGGAAATATTTTTCTTAATAATTAACAATTTAAAAATATTTGATTGATATTTACTTTCTACGAAATTTCATAGATCTACGAAACAAATGAATATCTACTACGAAAAATTGGATATTGGTACGAAACTGGAAGCAAAAATGAAACGCATTAATTCAAATCAAAAAGCAAAATGAGATGATGGAAATAGCGCAAAATAGCGACAGTTTTTTCAACAACGCATATGATCCAATGCTGGTGATTGATCCATACAGTGATGCTTTGATTGCCGCAAATAGAGAAGCCATTAGACTCTTGGGATTTCAAAGCCAATCTGTTCAAGAAATTTGCATTAGCAAACTTTTCAAAAAATCATTTACCGATCTCGTGGTATTTACACAATCGGTCATTGAGCATGGTAAAGGCTGGTGCAATGATATTAAATGCACAACAAGCGCAGGTGAAATTTTAGTAACTGAAATTTCGGGGCGAATTTACTCTGAAGAAAATCAAGACCATTTAATTTTAACATTACGAAACACAAATGCATTTGAACGATTACGAAATTTATCGGAAGTGAATTCATTGTATCGACACGGATTAACCAAATGGAAAACCATAGAATCCGTTTTTAAAGAAATTGAAAGAAAAAATCAACTAATACTCAGTGCCGTTGGTGAGGGTATTTATGGTGTCAATGCGAATGGCGAAACCACTTTCATAAATTCTGCTGCAGTGAGGATGTTAGGCTGGGCATCCAATGAACTAATTGGGCACAACATTCACAGTATCATTCACCATTCCCATTCAGATGGAAGTTTTTATCCGAATTCAGAATGCCCTATTTTCACCTCAACTTATGATGGAAATGTGCATCATAGCGATAACGAAGTATTTTGGCGAAAGGACGGATCAAGTTTTCCAGTAGAATATACCAGTACGCCAATACGGGATAATGGTTTACTAGTGGGAACCGTGGTAATTTTTCGGGATATTAGTGAACGAAAACAATCGGAAGAAAAATTACATAATGCGCTGGAAGAAGTCATCGCCTTACGAACTAAACTCGAACAAGAAAATGCCTATTTACAAGAGGAAATTCACGCAGAACACAATTATAAGGAAATCGTTGGGAAAAGTGAAGCCATTCTAACAATCATACGACAGGTTGAGCTTGTTGCCCCGACCGATGCCAATGTACTGATTACTGGCGAATCCGGAACGGGAAAAGAACTCATTGCCCGTGCCATTCATCAAAGCAGCAAACGAAAAGACAGACCTTTAATACGTGTCAACTGTGCTTCTATTCCACGTGAACTTTTTGAAAGTGAATTTTTTGGACATGTAAAAGGTGCTTTTACCGGTGCGATTGATAATAGAACTGGACGATTTGAGTTAGCAGATGGCGGCACATTATTTTTAGATGAGGTCGGTGAAATACCACTGGAGCTACAAAGTAAACTACTACGGGTCTTACAAGAACAACAATTTGAGCGCGTCGGAGAGAATCGTACTAGAAAAATTGATGTCCGCGTTATTGCTGCGACAAACAAGGATTTAAAAACGGAAGTCAGCGAAGGAAATTTTCGTAATGATCTATACTATCGACTCAATGTATTTCCAATTGAATTAGTGTCTCTTCGACAACGTAAAGAAGACATCCCCATGTTAGCATCACATTTCATTCAAATTGCAGCTAAAAAATTTAATAAACTGGATGTAAAACTTAGCGTTGCTGATATACAACGACTGCAACACTATTCCTGGCCAGGTAACATTCGAGAACTAATCAATATAATTGAGCGAGCTGTCATACTATCTCAATCTGGAAAACTGCTTTTTGAGTTACCCCAAACCAACGACACAATAAATTCTGCTTCCAACTCTCTCCCATCCAGTATCACAACTCTGATGACAGAGGCTGATAAACAATTAAACGAACGGAACAATATTATTGAAGCCCTAAAAGTAACAAAAGGCAAAGTGTTTGGCTTTGGCGGCGCTGCAGAATTACTAGGTGTCAAGCCCACAACGCTGTCATCAAGGATTAAAAAATTGGGCATTAACCGATTGATTTTTTGCATTACTGACAACGCTTGAGATTCATATTTTTTTATTCAATTCAAGTATGTATTGGGGTCAGGTCTTGATTATTGCATATAAAAATAATTCAAAACATGCAATATTCAAGACCTGACCCCATGTGTGTAAGCCTAACAGTAGCGCGGATAAGTTTGGAATTGGAAGTGAAAACGCATTGAAAAAATATCAAAAGAAAAACAAACTCCCCATCACAGGGATTCCAGATCAACTCACTTTACAAAAACTGTTACGATAACAAAATATTTATCAATACTTAAACTGACCAACAAGTTTATCTAAATCTTGAGATAAATTATCTAATCCTTCACTGGATCTAAACACACCTTGTGCCGTTCCAGACACTTCATCGGCTAAATTCGTTACTCGTACTACCCTTTCATAAGCATCATTTGATACGGCCACTTGTTGTTCCGCCGAATTTACAATCATTTTTGTCTTTTCCATGATATTACTGACCGATTGGGAAATTGTATCCAACGATTCATCAGCAGCAGTAGTAGACTTAACAACGTTTTCAGCAATGCCTCGGCTATTCAACATCTGTTGCACCGTTGCAGAGGCTTGTTTTTGTAGGCTGCTAATTTTTTTCTGGATTTCATCGGTTGACTGCTTGGTTTTATTCGCCAGGGAACGAACCTCTTCTGCAACAACCGCGAATCCTTTACCCTGCTCTCCTGCTCTTGCTGCTTCAATTGAGGCGTTTAACGCCAGCAAATTTGTTTGCTCAGTTATACCATTTATTAGATCAACAACCACCTCAATGTCGTGAATTTCTGAACCTAAGGCTTCTATTAACTCTGTCGTTTGCGATATATCTAAGCTTAAACTGCCAACGCCTGTTAACGCCTTGTCAAATACGATTCGGCTTTGGTTTGATTCTTTATCCGCTTCCATTGCGGTTTCTTGTACGGACTCGGCATTTTTTACCACTTCTTGCGTGGCGTCAGAAAACTCACTAATTGCTGATACGATTTGTGAAGTTTCATTACATTGAGTTTTGACCAAACTGAGACAATGCTCTGTTGATTTCGACATTTCTTTTGCTGATGAAGACAAGTGGTTAACCGACTTAGCCACCTGTTGCACTAAAGACTGCAAACGATTTGAAAAACGGTTAAAACCATTTGCAAGTTTTGAAATTTCGTCTTTGCCTCGAACCGTTAATCGTTGCGTTAAATCACCATCACCATCAGCAATATGATCTAGCGCGAGAGCCGTTACTGTTAACGGTTGCACTATTATATGAGTTATTATCCAAGCGAGAACACAACCAATTGTCATTCCAATCAACATTAGAACTACAATCAAGTTTTTTGAGGAGACCGCTTGATCACTTAATTCCTGACTCATATTTTTTGTTAAGTCAATTTGTTCATTCACTAACGCAGAAACTTGCTTTTCTATTTTAACTAATACCGGTCCAATTTCTGATTTAATTAAATATGCGTCCATGCGAGCTTTATTACTTGACAAAATTGTTGCCAATTCCCTAAATCCTGTTTCCCACTTTGGAATAACCATATTTAAGGTTTCAAAACCTTCTTCCTGTTCAAAGGTATATTCCATATCTAACTCACCCAACTTGGAAACATCATTTTTCATTCCAGCTAGAAACATCTCTACATTTGTTTTCGCTTCCGGATTATTTAAATAGAGAAAAATTCTATTATTTGTGGTGACATTGGACCAGATACCTTTTAACTTAGATAATTCAATAATGAAATTTCGCCTTTCCTCATTCGCCTCTTCACCACCTTCAGATTCAATCATATTACTAATTATTTGTGAAACTTCTATGTTAATTGGATTCAAATTAGTTATCGCAAATTCAATTGCAGGGAAGTTTCGTCGCCGATCCGCAGCAAGTTCTGAAATCTGTTTTTCAAAACCAATAAAACTATTTACATCTTTTTCGAGTGCTGTCACAAGAGATACTAAATTGGTATCCAATGAATCTTTCACTAACTCTTTTAAATCGGCTAGCGCAACAATTATCTTACTAAGGTCTTTTTGATAATCTTCAAATCGAGATTGATTATTTGTTAACAGAAATAATCCCAACGACGCTACGCCCTGTTTAACCGCAGCTTGTAATGAAGTAGAAGCAAGAAGCGTCGGCTGCAACTCCGTTGTTAATACGTTGACTTCCTGTTGAGTTGCCTTTATTCCACTATAACTCACCCCGACAATAGCAATTAAAATGGACAATATTAACCCAAAACCACCAAACAGCTTCATGCGCACACTAAAGTACGACAATAATTGAGCAATAAGTGACATTTCTTGAATAATTCCCATATTTTTAAAATTGGTCAGCGATTATTGCGACAATTCAAAATAATTCTTAATGCCCAATTTTATATTTTTGAGATTTTTTGCTTTTGACGAAAAACGACTGTTTTATAAAGCGGTATTGAAAGCGGTTTTGGGGTCAGGTCTTGAATATTGCATATAAAAACAATTCAAAACCTGCAATATTCAAGACCTGACCCCAAGTGCGGTTGCAAGTGCGTTGTTGATTATCAAGAATTATTGGATTTAATTTATCCGTTAAATCAAAATCAGGAAATTGCACAAATCCGATCACGCGGGGGAAGTTTACAATAAGTTTGAAGCCGTCTATTTCAATTTTGCTTATGGAATTTTAGCTGGATTTAAATCTCTTTTTAATTGATCTGATGGCTTTGCGTGCATAAACCGCTTGCACACCTGCCCCATCATATGGATCGGATTTGATGACCTTTCTCAATAAGGGAATATCTGATTTATCGCCAATTTTTTTCATCAATTGCAGACAAAATTGATAAATATTATTACCTGGATCTCTTCCATTTAGAGTGGAACGCGCGATATCCAACGCTGGCTCATAACCAATATCTCTTAATACGACCCAAGCGGTAGAATGAAAATCGCTTTCATTAATGGATGATACGATTCTTAACGCCATCTCACCGGCAAAGTCTTGTTCATCCGAAGTCATATAACCACGTAACGCCGCTTCTTTTTGACATTTATTGCCTTGCATTAACCAAGTGCTAAATATTTTTAAGGCGGAAGGATCATTGGTGAAGCCAATACCCTCTGCAGCCGAAATAGCAACATGACATTGACCGTTAAGCGCACTAGCAAGCATAATGTTTTCGAGATATTCAATCTCTTGGAAAGTGTAAGAATATTTAGCCAGTAAAAAACCATAAGTCCGACTGCAACTTGATACAACAATCCATTTTTGATGAAGCAAATGAGGTTGAATTAAATCTTTTACCTTTTCATTATGTAATTTGTTTGCAACTGTACATATAAAATAGAGTGAATTGTGATGCAATTTTTTATATTGTAGCGCCTTCACTAAACTTGGCAAAGCATCTTCCCCAAGATCGACAATGGTCTTGAGAACTCTAGAATGATCCTTCGGTTTATGTTTAAAGGAGTTTATCAACCATTTTTCCACATCTTGACCAGATTTAGCCAATGCAGATGAACTTGTAAAAGCAATTAGTAAAACCAGCAAAAAACACAAAGTTTTGGATATGTTTTTGAGTAAATATGTCATTGAATACCTTTCAATCATTTACAAAATATAATCATTTATCGTCAATTACCCGCTTGACATAAAAATAAAATGGAATCCACACATGTTGGGAAGAATTGAACATCAAGTATGAAATATCGATACACACGGAAAAACCTTCCACCGGCATAAGACGTTGTTTTATTAGATATAAAATAGAAGTTCCATCACTCCTATCCATTATTAAAGATTAGCTGAGCACTACCGTTATTTGTTATTTAAAAAATCAGGTCATTGAATCTACGCAATAAGTTTTGAGCGATATCAAGATATTTGCTCAAAAAATATTACAGGTTGTGATGAGCCGAATTGTGTTAGCCCACATTATTCACAACGAACCAGAATCCGTCTTTGTTTGGAGTTAAAATATGAAAAAACTAGTTATATTAATTTGTTCAATCATGGTTTGCATTTCATGTAGTTCTCACATGAAAACACTCTCCACTTTAAGTAAAGGGACTATGCAAGACAGACAAAAAGAAGAAATGTTTAAATTGACAGCCACAAAATTTAACAATGCATATAATGTTGCTAAAACGAATCCAACTGAATTTGAGTCACAGCTACAATGGTACGAGGCCTCTAAAGAATGTATCTCTACTATTAAAAGTATCGGCGCTCATGCTGCAACTTATCGTTACAAAATCGATGTAGAAAAAGATGAATTTGAGACTGCCAAAGGAAATGTGACACTATCCGAGGCACAAAATATTTGTTCTGGATATTTAAATACACTGGCTAAAACAGATGTTGAGGGGTGTATTGCAGGTTCAGCAGAAATTCGTTCAAATATGGTTGCTGGTCAATGGCAATCACCCTTTATTCATTACGTTGGCTCTATTCCAAGCAAAGTTAGCCCTGGCGCAATGGCCCAAGGTCCTTCCAGTTGTAAAAACATTCCTAAGAAAGACCGCTTACCGGCATCTTTCAACAAAGTTAAAGCACAAATGAAAGAAGCTTGTGGTCCAAATGGATATGTATATATTCCATCTTATATTAAACAAGACTGGTCAGTTACCATGAAAACAAGAGTAGATGGGGTAAAGTCAAAACAATTTCGTTGTGGTGTGTACAAAAAAGGAAGGCTGTTTAAAATTCCTAAGCACTAAGTAAAAACATAATTTTATATGTACTAACTCAAACTAGATCTGGCAGCCACACTCTCTATAAAGGTGGCTGCTAGATCATTCAGCCCAAGGGCTTGTGTGGTCAGGTCTTGAATATTGCATATAAAAATAATTTAAAATCTGCAATATTCAAGACCTGACCCCAAGTACACACAAGTACAAGCGATTTTATCAGTCTAAACATTTGAAGGGGAAATATTTAAATCTAGCTCAAGGCCTCAATGCAATATGGTAATATTCTTCGTTAAGATATGCCATCACGTGACGCACATCTTCCATTTCCCAGTTTAGTTTTAAATGATATTGCCAGCGAATTACCCAGGTACTTAGGTCAACAAGATTTTTCACTTTGCTATTTTCCCGCTGGTGGATAGCAGCTGTATGACATTTTCCACAATGATTTTGGTATAACAACTGACCTCTTTCGACATCTGCTGCAAAACCATTTACGCTGTAAAGTGCAATCGATAATAATATGGAAAATATAAAAACTTGTTTCATATGGTTAACCTCTTAACAAATTCTAGGTAGGGGATCCGCATCTAACTCTGGCAAAATTCGTTCCCCCCCAAGCTCGGTTTCGATAACCAATTGCTCGTGAGAAGATTCTATAATACCTATGCACGTAATTTGCCCAGTTAATTCGATTAATAGATGTTCGTAATTCTGATCAAACACAACGACGATTCTACCTTCACTCGCGAGAAAATATTGATTAAATCCTAGTATCTCACAAAAAGTCTGTACAGTTTTTTGTATCGGAATCAATGACTCGTATAATCGTACACCATATCCAGTTCGGCGGATCAAGTCATGACAAACTTCACCAACACCACCACGAGTCGGATCGCGCATGAATTTTATACCTGGTATCCGCCATAATTTTTGCGCCAAATTGAATACACTCGCACAATCTGAGAGCACATCACCACTCAATCCATATTCTTGTCGTGCTAACAATACTGCAGCACCATGATCACCCAATGTTCCTGACACATAAATCTTGTCCCCGCTTTTTATCTCCTCCGATGAAAACGATGGTTTATTTATCTCTCCGATTCCTGTTGTCGCGATGTACATTCCATTCACCTGCCCTTTGGGCAGCACCTTTGTATCACCTGTCACAATTTTCACTGCGTTTTTTTTGGCTTCATCGGCCATTGCAGTCACAATAGCTTTAAAGTCTTTTATCAAAAAGCCCTCTTCTATAAAAAAGTTGCAACTCAAATATTTTGGTACAGCACAACTTACTGCCAAATCATTTATGGTTCCACAAATTGCCAACTTTCCAATATTACCCCCAGGAAAAAACAAGGGATCCACCGTATACCCATCTGTTGTCATGGCTATATTATTTGGCATATCGAAAAATGCAGCGTCATTTAATGAACGTAATATAGGATTATCAAATGCTGGCAAAATGATATTTTGAATCAGCTCCTGCATTTTTTTTCCCCCATTGCCGTGGGCCAACGTTATTTTCGCGTTTTTATCAGTCATAAATTCTAAACCAGGTCACATTCTCAAACTCTCGTCAAAAACAAGGCATCTTTGTTATCCATGGTGAAATTCAATGTGTCGCCAACAAGGATGTTGGCGACAAACACCATGGATGGTTACTGTGTCATTGAAGTTCGCCATGGATAACAAAGAAGTCACGAGGTCAAAATTCCATTAACATCACTCAATGAATACTCAATGACTTGCCCAGCACTAATACCAGCATCATTACAAGGCAAGTCTTCACCACAAAATACATCAAAATCATTCTGTTCCAAAAGCATTTTAGCTTTCTCAACTAACAATGAATTTTGAAACACCCCGCCACTTAATCCTACTTGTTTAAAATATTTCACATTTGAAAAGTAGGTTACCTGAGACAGAATCAATTGTGCTAACGAATTGTGAAACACAGTTGCACGATAATGCTTATTTAGATTCTTATCGAGCAGCAATGTCAACAAAGGTTTCCAGTCTACTAATTCAAGATTGTCATTCTTATTCCAAGACAATTCCACATAATCTTCTGTATTTACGTTGGCATTCGCTTCAACCACCATCGCGGCTTGCCCGTCAAACGTTACCGTCTCTATAAATCCCAATATAACGGCAGCGGCATCAAACAAACGCCCCACAGAGCTACAGTAAGGTGAATTAATTTCATTCAACCACATTTGTTTAATTATTTTATTATTCAGATCCTCTAATTCAAAATCCAAATCACATTGCCAGCAAAGTGAAGCAGCAATTCGCCATGGATGCTGAAAGACGTTATCTCCACCCGGTAATTTAAAGGGAATAAAACTGGCAACGCGATTCCAATGACCTAGCTTTCCAAATAAGGTTTCCCCTCCCCACAACTCACCATTCTCGCCATAACCCATTCCATCCCAACAGAAAACTAACATCGGCTCAGTCGCATTGGCACACAATCCCAATGCGGAGGCATGAGCAAAATGATGCAGCACATCAACGATTGGTATTTTGTCGTCAAATTGCAATTGATGAGAAGTATAAGCAGGATGTGCATCACGCAAATAGATTTGTGGTTTGATATTATAAAATTCGATTAATTTATCCAATTGATTTAAACATTTTTGCCAATTTTTTAATTGGCCAAGATCGCCATTGTGAGATGACAAAACGATTCGATTTTTCCAAGCCAAAGCAACTGTATTTTTCATTTGTGCGCCAAATGCTGCCATTGGTTTAGGCACATCAAAGGGCAAAAATAATTCTTTCGGTGCGATGCCACGCCCCATACGTATTGGCTTATATAGGTGATTCATATTCAAATAAACAGAATCATCACTCGGGTTTACGATCTCCAAGTTATGATGTAAAAAACCGTCAGCGAGTTTTCCCAAATCTCTCTCAGCATTTTCCTCGTCATAAATAATGGGAGAATTACTAACATTCGCCGACGTTGCAACTAGCGGTTTGCCAAATTGTTCTGTCAACAGAATCTCTAAACCAGTCGCCGGTAACATAGCACCTATACGCGATAATGGAGAAAAGAGGTTAGCAGCAATCGTGCTATTTTTTGAAATAGGAAAAAGACCGATAGGTGCTTGCCGAGATGTTAAAAAATCCAAGTTATCTTTCGTTAGATGAACATTTTGTCTTAAAACCGCATAATCATTATTTTCCGGAAACATCACTGCAAAAGGTTTATCCGGGCGATTTTTACGTTCCCGAAGTGTTTTTATCGCGTAATAATTTGTTGCATCACAATACAATCTATAACCACTGATCCCTTTTATCGCAATTACTTTTCCAGCTACCAACAAGTTCACACTCTCAGTTATACAGCCAAGATTATTTTGTAAAGTAGATGAATTGTAAGATAACAATAAACTTGGCCCACACTTTTCACAACTGATGTTTTGGGAGTGAAAACGTCGATTTTCTGGATCTGAGTATTCCCTTTCACATTTCGCACACGGTTGAAAATATTTATAACTCGTATTCTCACGATCAAATGGAAATTTGGATTGAATAGCAAATCGTGGCCCACATTCAGTACAACTGATAAAGGGATAATTGTACCGTCGACTTTGCTCATCAAATAATTCAGTTCGACAATTTTTACATATGGCCAAGTCGGGTAAAATATAAGACTCTGACGAATGATGGACACTGGGAGTTATTAAGAAACGATCATACAGCTTTGAATCTGATATTATATTTTTTACAAAACTCGCAAGTGAAACACCAGTGGGAAAATTCGATTTCAATTGCATTTCAAACTGACTAATAACGTCTTCTTTACCTTGAATTCGAAGCAATACCATCGCACCACAATTTTTAACCCAGCCAGTTAATCGAAATGTTGTCGCCAGTTTATAAATGAATGGGCGAAATCCCACACCCTGAACAAGACCGGATAACTGATATTCCATTGTGATTACGGATTGCGTTTTAGAATCAATAGTTTTTTTAGGCAGTGCAACTTGGCTCATTATTATCTGTAGAAACCTGTGAACGTTTACCAGAAGACCACCAAATGTGACAAGCACCTTCATCTGACACCATGCAAGGACCTTTGGGATCATCAGGGCGACAATGTGTTCCGTATAAGCGACACTCTGTGGGTAACTTCTTCCCTAATACAACATTGTGACAATCACAACCTGGTGGCATTAAACCACTGCGTTTATGGGGTGCCATCAATAAATTAGAATATTGAATCCGCGCATTGATAGATGAAAACGATGATTTCAAATCAAAACCCGAGTTTGAAATATTTCCAATACCTCGCCAATTTACGGCTTCGGTCGAAAATATTTCCTCCATCAATTCTTGCGCTTTTTGATTACCATAAAAACTCGCCGAAACAGGATAACAGTTTTCCAGCTTCGGCTTTTTAGACAGAATTTGTGTTAACACCGAATAAATTGCGGCAAGTAAACTCGTACTATCAAACCCAGCCACCGCGCATGGCAGTTGAAAATCATCCACAACAAACTGCCATTCCTTTGTTCCCATTACTGTTGCAACATGACCTGGTGCAACAATTCCGGATAAACTATGTTGTTGAGATGATAACAAAGTCTCAACAATGGGCCAGGTTTTACGGCCTGCCAATAAAAATTGTATGTTCTCGGGTAAACCTTGATGAATCATCGCAGCAATCGGCGCAAACGTTGTTTCAAATCCCGCAACAAAAAAAACAATGTTTTGATCAGGATGTTGTTTCGCATAGTGTATAACGTCTTGCGGTGAGGCAACTGACAATAAAGGATAACCTGCCGCTTTAACATCGGCTAAACTATTAAACTCGGATTTTGGTAAATTCGCCGGAACACGAAACATATCACCAAAACTTGCTAATACGGTATCTGCTTGCTGCGCAATCAAAATGGCTAACGCGATATCGTCTTCCGGACAAACACAAACAGGACAACCCGGACCTGGAATAATTTGTATATTCTCAGGTAAAAGAGAACGAATGCCAGCATGGCTCAAAGTTCTTTCATGGCCACCGCAAACATTTAAAATACGGACATCTTGGGGAATGGATAAAGCGCGAATTTGAGATAAAATAAATGCGCTATCGCAAACAATTGTCATGCTTCAAATGTAACATCTTCAATTAACATATCGGTACCGGAAATCACCGTGGTTTTTTCGTATGAACATTGTTTACATCGCAAATCATTTGCCGTGACTTGGCTACTCGTACCACATTTTGGACATAACACTTCAATAGGGATGGATTCGATTGATAAAATCGCTTGGTTAGCAAATGTATCCTTTGCCGCCAATGGAAACAATTCCTGCAATTCATTCACATCCACTCTGGCCAAAGCACCCACGGATAATCGAATATGTGTTAACTTGTGACCGGGATAATGTATCGCAATTTCTTCCAATTCGCGAATTAACTTTTGGCAAGTTGATAATTCATGCATAACTTTGATCCATTTCATTCAATTGAGAAAACAATTCTAAGCGTTGTTTGGCATCATCCAATGCAAGCTTTTGAATAGCGTAACCGACATGCACTAAAACATAATCACCGATATTGATTTGCTGCTCAGACAACAAATAAATATCCACTTCTCGTTGCAATCCCATGCGATCACAACGTGCAGTGTGTCCGTTTATCTCAATAATTTTCATGGGAATTCCAAGGCACACAGTGTTTCACTCTTTCAGCAAAAAGCTTACAATAACATAATCAACTGTTGAGGCAATAGGCGTAACATGTCAAAAAAAGCAGAACAATTTTTTTTAAGGCACCAGCTTGATGAGTTACTACAAAGTCTTTCCGAAGAGGGATATAACATTGTCGGCCCAAAAGTTGAACATCACGCTATTGTTTATAAAAAAATCACCCGATCCGAGCAACTCCCCCAAGGAATTGAAAATCAACAAAGTCCGGGAGAATACACTTTAACCAAAACAGAATCACAACGCTATTTCTCCTGGGCAAACGGACCGCAAGCGATCAAACCCTACACATTTAAAGCAGAAGAAAAATTGTGGTCGGTTAGTAAAAACAATAGCGGCTCACTTAACTTTCAAAACGAAGTGCCCAAGTCGGAAAAAATCGCATTTATTGGTGTACGCGCTTGCGATTTAGCCGCATTGCATATTCACGATTTACATTTTTTAAAATCAGATTATCTTGACTCATATTATCAGGAACGACGAAAAAATTTATTACTGGTTGCAGTGAACTGTAGTCATCCGGCAGACACGTGTTTTTGTGTCTCAACGGGAGATGGCCCCAGTGCGACGCAAGGTTACGACCTTGTATTAACTGAGCTGGATTCAGGCTATTTAATTAAAAGCGGCAGCGATCAAGGGGAAACTATTTTATCAACACTCAAACTCTCAAATGCCACATCAGAGCAGCTAAACCAAGCTCAGATGGAACATCAAAATGCCATCAATGTACAAAAAAAGGGTTTACCCAAAGCTAATATTGCAGCGGTATTAGAAAACGCCGTTTCACACCCCCACTGGGAAGACATCGCTAACCGTTGCCTAGCTTGTGGAAATTGTACTGCGGTATGCCCAACTTGCTTTTGTCACAGTGAACATGATGAAGCGGCATTAGATGGCTCCAGTAGCACTCATATTCGCCAATGGGATAGCTGCTTTAATCAAGACCACAGCTATATTCACGGTATTGTCATTCGCGCAGAAAACAAAAATCGTTATCGACAATGGTTAACGCACAAATTTTCCAGCTGGATAAAACAATATGATTTATCAGGCTGCGTTGGCTGTGGTCGATGCATTAGCTGGTGCCCGGTTGGCATTGATGTTCGGGATGAATTGGAGGTATTTAGTGAATCCAGCTAATTCTGAACAGTCTAATATCTATTTGCCACGCAAGGCAACCATTATAGAACGTATTCAAGAAACGCCGACTATTTTCACTTTACGCTTGGCCTTCGACGAAATGGAAGACAACGTTGAATTTTCCCCTGGACAATTTAACATGGTATACCTCTATGGTGTGGGTGAAATCGCAATTTCAATCGTATCTGATCCAGAATTTGAAAAATACCAGGACCATACTATTCGAGTTGTCGGACGTGTCAGCAAAGGACTAAGTCAATTAAAACAAGGTGAGCAAATTGGAATACGTGGTCCTTTTGGTCGCGGATGGCCGATAGAATACGCGAAAGGCAAAGATGTCATACTTATCACTGGTGGCTTAGGTTGCGCACCGTTAGTGTCTGTCATTCGCTACATTGTAAAACGCAGAGATGAATTTGGTCGATTAGTCATTATGCAAGGCGTAAAACACAGTGATGATTTAATTTGGCGAGAGCAATATGAAAATTGGCAGCAATTGCCCAATACCCAAGTCTTAATTGCAGCAAGCCAAGAAACCCCTAAGGAATGGCCTTGGTATAGTGGTCACGTCACCAGTCTGATGCACAAAGTGAGTTTTAATCCCACCAATGCCATTGCCATGATGTGCGGACCAGAGCCCATGATGTTTGCCGCCATTGAACCATTGAAACAACAAGGACTCATCGATCAAAATATTTGGTTAAGTATGGAGCGTAACATGCACTGCGCAGTTGGCTCCTGCGGTCACTGCCAATATGGTGATAAGTTTATCTGTAAAGATGGACCTGTTTTCCCCTATTCTGACATTCAACACTTGTTTGGCGTAAAAGGAATGTAAAACATGTCAAAACCCAGCATTGCAGTACATAAATTTTCTTCCTGCGATGGTTGTCAGTTAGCATTTTTAAATTTGGGCGAACCATTACTGGCCCTTGCTGAATTAGTCAATATTAGCCATTTTGCTGAAGCAGGCATACTCGACGAAGAAACACAGGTTGACATCGCATTTGTTGAAGGCAGCATCGCAACAAAAAAAGATGAATCACGCATTCAAACCATTCGAGACAATACCAAATATTTAATCACAATGGGTGCTTGCGCTACCAGCGGCGGCATCCAGGCTTTAAAAAACACACAAGATTCACAGGATTGGACCGGTGCCATTTACGCCAGCCCGCAATATATCGATACCCTAGAAACCGTTTCACCGATTTCAAATTATATACACGTTGATTTTGAATTATGGGGCTGCCCCGTCTCCAGCGAACAAATTGTCACAACGGTACGATCACTTTTATCCGGTGTCACACCAAAAGATAATAGTGAAAAAGTTTGCATGCAATGTAAACGTAAACAAAACATTTGCACTATGGTTACTCAGGATGAACCTTGCCTTGGCCCAGTCACAAAAGCCGGTTGTGGCGCCATATGTCCCGAATTTGGTAGAGCATGTTATGCTTGTTACGGCCCCGCAGTGGATACTAACACTAGCTCTCTTAGCAATCGATTCATAGGGCTAGGTTTAAACAAAACGGCGGTCTCTAATAAATTTCAATTTATTAATAACAATGCGGCTGTATTTCGCAATGCCGCAACGCGGATTCTAGGATAATGACTGAAAAACACGTCAAGATTAATGTCCCCGTTCTCGCCAGAGTTGAAGGGGAAGGCGCACTAGAGATTGACATAGAAAACAAAGAAATCACCCGCGTTAATTTAAAAATTTATGAGCCGCCTCGATTTTTTGAAAAATTTTTAGAAGGCCGTCATTATTCTGAAGTCCCCGATATCGTTGCGAGAATTTGTGGAATTTGTCCGGTGGCATATCAAATGACAGCTGTCCATGCCTTTGAGAACTTGTTCCAAACTGAACCAGGGAAATGGATTCACGACATGCGGCGATTATTTTATTGTGGGGAATGGATCGAGTCTCACGCTTTACACATTCACCTTCTCGCGGCACCTGATTTCCTTGGGTATGACAATGTCACTGCCATGGCAAAAGACTATCCTGATGAAGTCAGGCGAGGCATTCAATTGCAAAATGCGGGAAACAAAATATTAAAATTTCTTGGTGGGCGCTCTGTTCATCCAATCGGTGTAAAAGTGGGTGGGTTTTACCATTCGCCGGATTTGGAAACAGCTGAAACATTATTAACAGAATTAAACGATATAACACCCTTAGCCGATGAGTTAATCCAGTGGTTAAGCAGCTTAGCCCTTCCTAACCACTCTCAAGATATCACTTATGTTGCATTGGTGAATGATTCTAATTATCCATTCAATTTTGGCAATATAAAAAGCAACAATGGATTAAATATCACTGCATCAAATTATGCAGAACATTTTACTGAATTTCATGCGCCGCATTCCACCGCATTGCATAGCACCCTAAACGATGAACCTTATTTGGTCGGACCGCTAGCGCGTCTAAATTTAAATAATCATCTGCTAAATGACAATTTACAAAACGACATTAAACAAAGTCAGCTAAATCTGCCTGACACCAACATGTTTAATAGCATTATTGCAAGAGCCGTTGAAATAAAATATGCATTGAATGAAGCGGTCACACTATTGGAACACTATTCAGAACCTGAAAAACCGTTTGTTGATGTATCACCAAAAGCCGGTATAGCCTATGCTGCAACTGAAGCGCCGCGTGGCCTGTTGTGGCATGAATACCATGTTGATGAAAATGGAACAGTTTTATCGTCTCGAATCGTGCCGCCGACCAGCCAAAATCAAGCGAGAATTGAAGCTGACCTCAAAATATCACTGACTGAATTCGGCTTGGATCAAGCAGAAGATAAAATTCGTTTTTATGCCGAACAAATCATTCGAAATTATGACCCTTGCATCTCATGCGCAACGCACTTTTTAGACTTACGGATAAAAAAACTATGAAAAATTGTTTGATTTTAGGATTAGGCTCCCCAAATGGCGATGACCAATTGGGTTGGCTCGTGGTAAACAAATTGACGCCCATATTACAAAATATGCCAAACTTTAAACTGTTAAAAAGTGGCGGCAAGCATAATGAATGGATAACATTGTATGGAAAATACGACTATATCATTGTGATAGATGCTGTAGCTGACAATCAAGTTACAGGCACAATCATACACTGCCCCATAGAAAAACTAAAAACCAATGAAACGTTGCTTAGGTCATCCTCTCACAGCTTGAATTTACACGAAAGCTTTGAGTTAGCAAAAATTCTCACTGATAAAATAGTCAAAACCGATTTCATCGGCGTTTGTATTGCTCAATATAATCCATCGCAAAGTCTCACACCAGATGTGAAAAAAGCCATTCCCAATGTAGTAAGAAAAATATTGCATCTGACAAGTGATCTTTCCGTACTTGAAACAGTAGAAGAGATATAGCATATGCCAGCTTATGTCGCCATTTTACGGGGCATCAATGTCAGCGGCCAAAAGAAAATTAAAATGGATTCCCTACAGGCCCTATTTGAAAAGCTTGGCATGAGCCAAGTAACGACCTATATTCAAAGTGGCAATATTGTATTTATTTCTAAACTGAGCAAACAAGCAGAATTACAACGTATCATCGAAGACGGTATTAAAAAAGAATACGGATTTTCAGTCCCCGTATTGCTCCTCACGAAATCACAACTAAAAAAAGCCATTAAAGATAATCCCTACCCCGAAGATAACATAGACGCAAAAAAACTATACTTTACTTTTGTTGACAAAAAACCATCTAAAATCAATATTGATAAATTAAATCTGACGGATATCAAGGGTGATGAATATCAAATTATAAATAATGTTGTTTATGTGTATTGTCACGGATCATATGGCAAAACCAAATTATCCAATACGTTTTTAGAAAAAACTTTACAAATTAATGCAACAACACGTAACTGGAACAGTGTAAACAAACTCGCTGAAATAATTGAGTCCTATTAGGGTATAGAATCAGTCGGCAGTCCATTTGACATTGTAGTTGAATAAATTTTGTGCTGGCAAGTTGAGAAAGGTTGATTCTGTATACCCTAACGTTTTTTTACCGAAATATTTTAAAACGTTAAGGTATAGCTTGAATTAAGCAAATTAGGTAATATTACATTCCATCGTAAAACCAAATAATGAAAAGGGTCAAACATGATTAGTGAATTTGTAGCAAACTGCGAAAAACGCATTGAAAAATTTGCTGAAGAAAAAGGATTAAACCTATCCACCAAGAAAGAATATAAAGAAAGTGAAGAAGAAACCGGATTATTATACAGCGTAAATAATTTCAAAATCGAACTCAAAAATGATCAAATCACGATGTTTGGCAAATACAATAGTCGATTTTATGAAATGCAAGATTATGATAATTTCGATGAATTAGTCGATGCCTTTTTACCGGACTTATTAATTTTTTATAACAATCCTCATATGGTTAAGCATCCACTAAAAAGACTATTTAAAAAAACAATAAAATAGTCGTTAGTAGCCATGTCCTTATTAACACCGGCAGAGCTGCAAACTATTCTGCACAATGAAATACCATTGACAAAAGCTATGGGAATTTCCGTTAAACTCTGTAATTTACAGGCGGTAACATTAATTGCAGAATTATCAAAAAACCTAAATCACAAGTGTACGGCATTTGGCGGCAGTTTATATTCCGTTGCTGTTTTGGCAGGCTGGAGTTATTTGTATATAAGATTACAATCACTCAAGCTAAATAGCCACATTGTGATTCAGGAAAGTCAGGTAAACTATCTCAAACCAGTCGATCAAGATATCATTGCAACCTGTTATGCCCCGTCTGATAAAGATTTTAAAAACTTCGTCAAGATATTTAAACGAAAAAGTCTTGCACGAATCACGTTACACACGTCAATCAATGTAGAAAACCAAGATGCTGTTATTTTTGATGGCAAATATGTGGTGCATACTTGACCCACAGCATTTCACTTATCAAACATAAACTCTCAAAAAAACCCCCTAACAAATTACAGTTTTATTCATATTTTGCCGAAATCCTGATTCTGGAAGAACCATTCTTGGCTTCTAAATTATTACCATTTTAATTCAGTGAGTTACAGATGATTAGCGGCATAAACCTATTTGAACAACTAACAGACAAAACAATCGATTGGTTATTAGAAAATGGCCAAACAGAAAAAATCGAAAAAGATGAAAAAATCATCGTCGAAGGCGAAGATCTGGATAGGATATATCTTGTACTAGAAGGGACATTAAACATCTCTCTCTTATCGCTTGGAAACACAAAACTCACCACCCTAGGCTCAGGAGAGCTCGTGGGCGAAATCGCATTTTTAGAACAACTGCCTGCCACAGCAACCGCAACCTGCATTGAAAATTGTATTCTTCTCACCATTAAATTCGCAGAATTAGACAACAAAATAAGTTCGGATTTAGAATTTGCAGCTGATTTTTACAAAGGTCTTGCCCACTTAGGGGCAAATCGACTAAGGAATACGTCTCATCAATTTGGCCAATTATTCAAAGGAAAAATTGATAATGAAACATCAGGCAACGCAACCTGGAAAAAAATAGCTGCTGCCGTCAGAGAATTTAAACAAACGATTAACAAAAGCGAGGTTATTGAAAACAGTAGTGACATTACCTCAGAAGAACATCAACAAAATGTATTGGATTGTTACGATCATTTGATAATAACAATCAACGATACCATTGGACCTGAATCACAAACGCCCCCAAGTTTGCAAAACGAAATTGGTAATTGGCTACAACACGAGTTTTTGCCATATGTTATGTTAACCAAAATAATTCAACGTGCACATGAAAAACCGAGAGGATATGCAGGGGATTATAAAATCATTGAAAAAATTTACGACAATAGGATCAGTGATTTGAACAACACTGGAAAATTGTTTGATACCTGTTTTATCAATTTACCCATGGCAAAAGCGGTTTCAAATCGACGAAAACTCATTGCCAATGAAATTTCCCAATTGTTAGAATCAAAAGATAAGGTTGAAATAACGGTACTCGCATCAGGCCCTGCAACAGAAATATTTGATGTTTATGCAAGCTTAGATGACAAAAAAAGATTAAAAGTAAATCTGATTGACGTAGATTTACAAGCACTCGCTTATGTAAGTGACCAATTAAAAGAAAAACAACTCACAAGTAACGTCAAACTAATTAATGAGAGCCTGATTTATCTCGCATTAGGAAAGCAGAAAATTAATCTTTCAAACCAAGATTTTGTTTACAGCATGGGCCTAACAGATTATTTAGCAGACAAGTTTGTTATCAAACTCATGAATTTTTCACATACTATATTAAAACCCGCCGGAAAACTTGTTCTTGGTAATTATCATAAAAATAATGTCGCACGCGGTTTTCTAGATCACATTGTTAATTGGAGACTGATTTATCGAACTGAAGAAGATATGGATAAACTCTACCGTTCTTCTGATTTCAACTCGCCTTGTTCTCGCATTGTTTTTGAAGAAGAAGGGGTTGATATGTTTGCAGAGAATGTGAAAACAGGAGAGTAAATTATATTTTTCTAAATTTGACAAAAATAAAAATAGTGTCTATAAAAATATTGTACACCCGTCAAGTGTACAAATTTAGTTGTCAATCACTAGAAAGGTCACGCAAATTATTGTGTGGCCTTTTTAAATTATGACTCCCCAACCTTCTATTCCTTTCTCATCAAGATCGCAAGTTTCTTAGTTGATTTCGGTTTTTATAGAAAAATATCGCTAACACAAATAATGCGCCTAAGGTATCAGCTAAAATATCTTTTTGTGCATCCCAGATGTCACCTTGTGATCCTAAAACCGCAATGCCTGCTTTTGGATCCGCTGCTATGGCATATTGCCACTCTATAATTTCGTAAACTCCAGCAACCGTGACAATTGCAAATAACGGAAATAAAAAAACGATCCAACGAGTGGTAACAAGTCGTCGTACCATCAAAACTTCGGCAATGGTGTAGGCATAAAAACCAACGGAGAAATGCGCCATTCGATCATAGTGATTGCGCTCAAAACCAAACGCTTCACTTATCATATCAAACGGAACACGTTCAAACGTAAAATGTCCACCAATGGTGTGTAAAAAAATGAATACTGACATTAGTAGATAACTAATATTGGAAAAACGATGTATCGTTGACAACCATATTATAATTCCAACAACGATAATAACGGGTATATTCTCAGCCCACCATACACTTCGATCATATGGCTCAATAGCACAGACTGAAAAAATCAATAAATAAACCGACAGTAATGCTATGGGAGTTTTCCAAATAAGGAAGAACGAGGGTGTATTAATAACAAAAACTCCTGTAATCAAGTATCAAAAATTTAGTAACGACAATAGTAGACCTATTTGAGTTTTAGCTATTCAGCATAAATTGAAAAATTGGCTGAATAGACACTTTAAGTTTTAGTTACTTATGTTTCAAAAAACACCGGTATCAGCTATAGGACTTCCAAATTAATACACATCCATAAAGATGCACAATAAACAGTCTACTAGAATTTTCTTTCAACGTCGTAGGAATTTGATGCTGTAATAGTGCCATTATTTCGCCCTGTTTTTCCCTATTCCCAAAAACGTAATATTTTCCCATGATCAACATTGATTAAAATAAAGTCTTTCAACGACTTAGCTTGATCGGTGAATTTATCCATCGGTTATAAATAGCGCATGTATTTTATAAATTTTCAAATTATTTTGCTCACCGCGTCCATTTTTATTAACAACTAAAGACAAGGTGTATTGGATGAAGCGTTTATTCCCCATTTTACTCTCTACCGGTTTAGTACTGAGTTATGTGAGCTATCAAGTTCTGCAAAAACAAAGCTCTATTTCGATGCAAGGTATCTCACTAACACAAAACGATTTAAATGCGGTAGAGAAAAAAAGAATATCAATCACGGAGCTTGATACCGCGGGTTATTTTCAAGCGAATCAATTCGATGTCCTGAAGGAAAATAACAATACGAAATTTTCAACAACAAAATCATTCGCCTCCCAGGATTTTACCATTTTAGATCTGACTATTTCTCAACAACAAAATGAAAATAACGATATACCTCAAATCACTGAAGTCAAACATATTGATTTTGATTCCGATTTTTTAGATTGGGATTTGGGTAAAAACCTGTGGCAAATTGGATCACCTGTTTACGGTCCCGATAATTTATGTGGCGATAGTGCCGTTTGTCTTGGATTAAACCTGGCAGACGCTTACACCGACTTTGAGAATGCAGAAGCGGTTAGCCCCAGTATTTCCATTCCCCCCTTAGCGGATGGAGAAAAAATCATATTATCACTACGCAACTGGCGAGACATACACATTACAGACAGGGTAAATGTTTCCATTATGTATGAGTTTAATGAAAATGTGTGGGTAAAAGATAAGCCACTTGCAGTGTGGTCTGGTAAATCCAAAGATTGGTCAAACTTTGAAAAAGATATTTCTGAATATTCTGGCTTTAATATTAAATTGTTGTTTGAACTACAGCAAGATCCAGAGAAACCAGGATCTGGTCCCGGTTGGCTAATCGATGACATTGTTATTCAAAAAATCAGTTAATCGAATTTATTACAATTACAAAGGAACGCAAAAATGAAAAAATTAATTTTTCCACTGTGTATCATAACAAGCTTGTCCGCCTGTGGCGCTGGTGATGACAATGGGACCTGCACGATATTGGTCAGTGGAACTGACCCGGTGTTTGAGGACATCTCAATTGAAGAATGCCAGAATAGATTTGGAAGTACCAGAGGCGCCATCGGTTGGAAATGGGAACCGAATAACTAGTCCGCATTTCTCACAGAATTGTGGGCTAGAGTAATTTAGAAAGCGTGCGAATTGATTTGCGTAGCTGGTCTCCCTCCACAGCACCACAACTTAAGCGAATGTGATGCTGGTATTGGCCTTGTGCTGAGAACAGAATACCTGGCGAGATGGCAATTTTCTTTTCCATTGCGTTACGATACAAAGCAAAACTATCGATAGATTTTGGTAATTCAATCCAGAGTAAATACCCTCCTTGCGGATTGGAGAGACGAGTCCCAATGGGAAAAAACTCTGCTACCCATCGTCGCATATGTTCCATCCGCAAACGGTAGACCCGAGCCGAATGTCTAACACATCGCCGATAAGCGCCATGGGATAACAATTCCGCCATGGTGAGTTGTGGGTGTATTGCCGTACTGATGTTATCAAGAAATTTTTGATATAGCACTTGGTCATGATGTTGGCCTGCGATTATCCACCCTATACGTAAACCAGGTGCAATGGTTTTTGAAAACGAAGAACAATACAAAACATTGCCACTTTCATCGTATGCTTTTATTGCTTTTGGTCGTTTAGGTTCATAACTCAGCGCACCATAAACATCATCTTCAATTAATGGAATATTGTGTTTGTTAAAAAGCTCAACCACGGCTCTTTTGTTCTCGTCTGGCATGGTAGAACCCAATGGGTTATTAAAAAGGGGCAATAAAACACTGGCTGTGATTTTACGTTTTTTAATGGCCTTTTCTAACGCATCTAACTCGATGCCATTACTAGCATGGGTGGGAATTTCAAGGACTTTCATTCCCAACGATTCAATAACTTTTAACACACCAAAATAAGTTGGAGATTCGATGGCAATGGTATCACCTTCATTTGCAATAGAACGAAGCGCAAGTCCCAGAGCCTCAAGACACCCATTGGTAATAATGATGTCATGTGCCGTACAACGCACTCCACTTTCACGCATTAGTTGTGCAATTTGTTTACGTAAATCAAAACTACCTTGAGCTTGTTCATAAATCGCTGGCGCTAATAATTTTCTGCGCGCAACACCAGCAAGTGTTCGCGAAATCGTGCCTAATGGCAATAAATCCGGTTCTGGTACTGCTGCACCGAGTTTAATTAATCCGGGTTGACGGGACTCATCAACCAAGGACATGGCAAGGTGCCCAATATTAACAACGGTCGGTGACAATTTTGGCCGAGTTATTACCGGCTCTTCGGGTTGATCATCCATCCATGGGCAAACATAGTACCCAGACTTAGGACGAGACTCAATAAATCCTTCTTGTTCCAAGTGATGATAGGCTTGTATAGCAGTTGCCATACTGACTTCATACTGTTCACTTGTTTGTCGTAATGACGGCAAGCGTTCGTCAACTGTAAAAATACCTTGTCGAATGGCTTGTGACAAATCCTTTGCAAGTTGTTCATACAAATAGGTTTCACGTTTGTTTGCCATTTTATTCCCCCTAATTGATTACCTAATAAATGGTATCTTGCATGATAATTCTATATTTAATCTGTACTGGTCTAGTTAATCATATACTGTATCTGTTATTACTTCCAATTTTTGCTATTTTACTCTGATAGCAAATGAAAGGAGAAACATAACATGTCTGTCTGTTGGATAGATGGCATCATAGTAAATAAGAATCAAGCCAAAATTTCAGTTTTTGATCACGGCCTGTTATATGGTGACGGTGTATTTGAAGGAATACGATTCTATAACAAGCAGGTTTTCCAACTAAAAGCACACTTAGCGCGACTATTGGATTCTGCTAAATCAATATTATTAAATATTCCCTATACAACCAATGAGCTCGAGGCTGCAATTAATGATGTCATTAACGCTTATGCTGCTGATAATGGTTATTTACGCCTTGTGATTACCCGTGGCAAAGGCCCCTTGAGTATTAATCCTGAAAATTGCCCTCGCTGCACAACGTTAATCATTGCAGATCAATTAAGTGTAATGCCGCCTAGCGTATTACAAAAAGGTGCAAAATTAGTTATTGCATCCACTCGACGCTTACCGGTAGACGGATTAGATCCACGAGTTAAGTCATTGAATTATTTAAATCACATTCTTGCGAAAATAGAGGCTAATCAAGCCAATGCTGATGAAGCGGTATTATTAAATGCCCACGGTTATGTAACGGAAGGAACAACGGACAATATTTTTATCACTAAAAATAATCAATTGCTAACGCCACCTATATCTGACGGTGCTTTAAATGGAATAACACGAAATGTCGTTTTAGAACTGGCAAGAAAATTAGGCATCCCTTGCCATGAAGCAACACTATCACCCCATGATCTTTATATTGCAGACGAATGTTTTTTAACGGGCACCGCAGTGGAACTGATACCCGTAAGGCAAATAGATGGGCGCAATATGAGAGATTGTCCTGGGCCAATTTATCAAAAACTGCAAAATGCATTTAATGAAGAAAAAACAAGGTTAACATTATGATTACGGCAGGCGTACTCGGTGCAACGGGTTATATGGGTGGCGAGGTAATTCGAATTTTATTGAACCATCCTGATGTTAAATTAGTTTGGGCGGCAAGTCGCTCCCTTGGTAAACTTGAAACTTACCACCCTAATCTATTTGGGATGCAAATCGAACTCATACATCCTGATGACATATGGGCATGTGATGTCGTTTTTATGGCATTACCAACCACAGTCTCTTTAGAAATGGCTCCAAAATTGTTAGAGATGAACTGCCGGGTTGTTGATCTTGGCGCAGCGTTTCGACTGTCTTCACAATCAATCTGGGAAGATGTGTATCAACAGCCTCATAATCAGTGGCAGCTTACTGAAGAAGCGGTATATGGAATATCTGAACTTCATTTTGAACATATTAAACAAGCTCGCCTCGTTGCAAATCCAGGTTGTTTTTCTTCGGCTGCCATTCTCGGCTTAGCACCGCTTGTAAAAGAAAATTTGATTGATACTAAAATGATTGTGGTAAATGGTTTATCAGGAACAGCTGGTGTGGGTGCTGAATTGACACGAGCTGCCCACCATCCGGAAATCGCAAACAATCTTGTCCCCTACAATGTGGTAGATCACCGTCACAGTTACGAAATGGAAAACGAATTATCACAGCTCACAAACAATAATGTGTGTGTTCATTTCACCCCAACATATGCTCCGATTACACGCGGCATTCTCAATATTTGTCATGGATTCAACGTGAGAGATATTTCTCGAAACCATTTACTCGATCTGTATTGTGATTTTTATCATAATCATCCCTTCATTCGCATTTATGACTTACCCAAGGATACCAGTGAATCATGGCAATACCGACCATACCCTTGGGTTAGCTCGGTTTCATGCACCAATTATTGTTATATTGGAATAGATGTTGATGAAAAACGCAATCGAATCGTTGTATTTAGTGTATTAGACAGCCTGGGAAAAGGTGGCGCACAGGTTGGAATCGAAAATATGAATTTGATGTTTGATCTAGAAAGAACGTCAGGCTTACATCAATTAGGCAGCCATCCAAATTAAAAATTCAAATAAAGCGTATTAAATAATTTGGCTAATCGTTTTTTTCGTATTTTATTAAATGAGAGACATTAAAAATGAATAAACCTTTATCCTGGCAATATAATGAATTTCAACAAATCGGCAAGGACTTTGGAAACACAAAAGAAGTCGAAATGTATGATTCAAGCCATTCCAGTTTTCGCGATATGAAAAAAGAAAGTGATGATATTCTTGATATATTGTCACTTAAAAAAACTGATACTCTGGTTGATATTGGCTCTGGAACCGGTACCTTCGTTATTCAAGCTGCGTCTCGCTGCGCGACGGTATAAGCTGTTGATGTATCAAGTGCTATGCTTGAATTTGCAAAATCCAAAGCCAATAAAGCCGGTGTTAAAAATATTGTTTTCAGTCACAGTGGATTTCTGACTTTTGATACAAAAAATCCGCCGGTGGATGTCATTACCACAACTTTTGCTTTTCATCACCTACCGGATTTTTGGAAGGGCATCGCATTACAACGACTGAATAAATTACTAAAACCCGGTGGCCTACTCTATTTGCACGACGTAATACTAGAGGAATGCTACCAACAGCTTAAAATTGCCAAATTATGCTAGTCTAAAAATGTAACCTATAATTTGGCAATATTTTCCACGTAATAGTGTTTGCTTTGCTAACGAAACACCCTCCTCATTCGGCTTTTTTCTC